>WNFS01000221.1_pt1 | contig 41724 bp, 36 predicted proteins | sample 5400141 | NCBI WGS metagenome assembly WNFS01 (sample SAMN13153358, study PRJNA577476) | soil metagenome | isolation source: 60 cm saprolite under Madrone tree | place: USA:California | collected 2016-06-14
GTGGCCCCTCATACATCGGGATATTGATTTTGTACGGCGTCGCCATTTTTCAGTTCTCAGTCCTCAGTTTTCAGTATTCAGTAAAAACAAGGCGCAGCATTTTCCTTTGCAGCTGCGAGCACGCCACGCGACCTTTCTTTTTCTTCTCTGTGTCCTCTGTGACCTCGGCGACCTCTGTGTAAATTCCAATTTCTTCCTTTATGCCTTAGCCGCCGATCCACCAATCTCTTTTCTCTTCTTCTCCCAACCGAAAACCGCTTCTCGTACACGTTCCATGGTTCCCTGCGCGACCGCTTGCGCCTTTTTCGACCCTTCGTCCAAAATCTCCAATACTCGCTTCGGGTTCTGCTCGTAATTCACTCGCCGCTCGCGCACTGGGGCGATCCACTTGATCAAATTCTCCGCCATGGCGGCCTTGCACTCGATGCAGCCGATCCCTGCTGTCGTGCACCCTTGGCGGACCCACTCCAGCCGGCCCGGCTCTTCCGCAGAGAACAGTTTATGCCAGTCATAGACGGGACACACGTCCGGATTTCCGGGATCCGTCCGCCTCTTCCGCGCGGGGTCCGTCACCATCACCTTGGTCTTCTTTCGAATCTCCTCATCCGTCTCGCTCAATGTGATTGCGTTGCCATAACTCTTCGACATCTTCCGGCCATCGAGCCCCGGTATCCTCGGTGTCTTCGTCAGCATCGCTTCCGGCTCACGGAGGGTTTCCGCAAAGTGAACGAATTTCGCTCCAGCAAGACCAACTCTCTCCCGGAAATTTACAATCCCCTCTCCGAGGGCCTGGTTTCTCAGAATTGCGCGGCTGATTTCTTCGTCCACCAGAAGAACGGCAGGACTCGACCCCACAACTTTTCCGGCATGCCCATAGCTAGAAAGAGCATGCGCTAAGGATTTTGGTTCTTCACTCCTCCAGCGCTGAAAGTCGATCAGCAATCCATAAAAAGTATTAAAGCGCCTAACAATCTCCCGACTGATTTCCACATGTGAAACCTGATCCTCACCGACTGGCACGTAAAGCTGTGCTCCCGATTCGCTGTAAATCACAATGTCTGCGCACTGTAGAATCGGATATCCCAGAAACCCGTAATTGTGTAGGTCTTTGTCCTTGACGTTCTCCAGCGCCTCTTTATACGTCGGCACGCGCTCGAGCCACCCTAGCGGCGTCAGCATGGACAGCAACAAATACAACTCGGCGTGCTCCGGGACCGCCGACTGCTGAAAAATCACGCTCTTCGTTGGATCGAGCCCCGATGCCAGATAATCAATCATGATCTGCAGCGTGTTCTCCGCCACCGCCGACGTATCCGCGTAGTCGCTCGTCAGCGCGTGCCAATCCGCAATGAAGTAAAAGCACTCATACGCCGGGTCATTCTGCAAACGCACCCAATTCTGCAGCGCGCCAAAATAATGCCCAATGTGCAGCCGCCCTGTAGGCCGCATGCCGCTAAGGACGCGACTTTTTGTGTTCCCCAATTTGACTTATCCCCGATGCGTTCTAGTATTTAGTTGTAGGTTTTAGGCTCTTAGTAAGAAAGACCGGAACCAAAAAACGAAACTTAATTTAGCCCTTTTGCTGCCTCATTTCCATCCAAACGCCAGGGCGGTCGGATGCTTCGGCTGATAGAGGCCAATCTCCCCTCCGCCGGGCAGCTTCATCTTTGTAATCGAGCCCCATCGCGCTTCGTCAACCTTGGAGCACTTCACACCCTTCTTAGCGAGTGCGGCCATCTCCGATTGCAGGCTGTCGCACATGAAGTAGAGTTCCTGAGGACCATTCTCAGCGGCCGGGTGGAACGCAGCTTCCCCTGGCGGCAGCGCGAAGATTAGCCAGCCATGGCCTGCATCCACAGATTTGAACCCGAGAACGTCCCGAAAGAAGGCGCGGTCCGCTTCGGCATCTTTACTGTAAACGATGACATGAGCACCGGATATCATCCGCACCTCCTTCACAGCGCCTCTCCGACTAAAGAAAAGCACCGGTCTAAAGACCGGCCACTACAAAAAACCCCAAAGATGATAACGGAGAGACGCAGAGCACGCGGAGATAGCGCAGAGAAGAAGCGGAGAAACAAAACTAGCTTACCGCAACCTTCTGTTTGTCGGGCGCTCCCAACAGTTCCCGCGCGATGATCATCCTCTGCACCTCGCTCGTGCCCTCATAAATCGTAATGACGCGCGCGTCGCGGTACATGCGCTCGACATCCGTCTCCCGCGAATACCCCACGGCCCCGTGTGCTTGCACCGCTTTATACACCACGCGGTTCACCATCTCGCTGGCATAAAGCTTGGCCTTGGAAGCGCTTGCGCCCACCTGAGTCGGATGCGCGTCCTTCAACCACGCCGCGTAATGCGTCAGCCCACGCGCTGCCTCAATCTCCGTCTGCATGTCCGCAATCATCCACTGGATTGCCTGGAATTCGCCGATGGACTTCCCAAACGCCTTGCGCTGCTTCGCGTACTTAACCGTCTCGTCCAGCGCGCCCTGCGCCAGGCCGACCGCCTGCGCCGCAATCCCAATCCGCCCGCCATCCAGCGCACTCAGGGCAATTTTCAACCCTTGCCCCTCTTCTCCCAGCCGGTTCTCTGCCGGCACCACGCAATCGTTCAGCAAAATCTCCACCGACGGCGACGACCGCTGCCCCATCTTGTCCTCATGCCGGCCTACGCGAAATCCAGAAAAACTTGGTTCAACGAGAAACGCACTGATGCCTTTGCCACCTGCGGCTGGATCGGTTTTCGCAAACACAATCAGGACGCCCGCAGCGCTTCCGTTCGTCACCCAGGTCTTCGTTCCGCTTACTTTGTAAACATTTCCGTCGCGAATTGCTCGCGCTTGTATCCCCGCCGCATCCGAACCCGCGGCAGGCTCCGTCAGGCAAAACGCTCCGAGCGTTTCTCCCGCCGCCATGCGCCGCAAATATTTCTTCTTCTGGGCCTCCGTTCCAAACAGCATCAGCGGCGCCTGCACCGCCGAATTCGTCACGCTGATCGCCGTGGACATGGCCGTGAACACGCGCGCCACTTCTTCGAGCATCAACGCATACGAAACGGTGTCCAGTCCCGGCCCGCCCCACTCTTCCGGAACAAGCATCCCGCAGCAGCCCATCTCCGCAAGTCTTTTGATCGCCTCCGCCGGAAATTTCTCCGCCTTCTCCATCTCCTTGACGGTCGGGCGCACCTCCGCCTCCATGAATTGGCGGACGGTATCGCGAATCAGTTTTTGGTGGTCGTTAAGCGAAAAATCCATCGTGTAAGTGTACGCGGGGTACGAATGATGCTAGCACAGCCAAGCAGCGAGCAGAAGGCGGGTCGTTGGGCACGCGCAAAAATGCCTTACACAGAGTTCACGGAGTGCACAGAGGTCACAGAGCGGCGTTTGCGGGGGAGCGGATTGGCGGTGGCGGCGAGAGGAGGCGGGAGTTTGCCGTCGGCTAGGCCGTCGAGGGCGCGAAGGCGGGCGGTGAGTTCGGCGTCGGTCAGGCGGCGCTGGCGGAAGAGCCAGCGTAGGAAGTCCTCAGCGGGGGTCTGCCCTTTTTTCGAGTTGCAATCGCGGCAGCAAGAAACGAGGTTACGGTAGGAATTGCGCCCCGACCGGGCTTGAGGGACGACATGGTCGATGGTGCGTACGAGGACGGTAAGGCTGCGCAAACAGTAAAAGCAGAGGCCACGCTCGCGAGAGTGGATGGCTTGGCGCAGGGCCTTGTTTTTGAAGAAATCGGCGTCCGCAATGCTAGCGGCAAGAGGCAGCCGGGCCGCGCCGCGGACGGCGGTGATATAGGGGCGGATGGCGCGAATCTCCTGAGGCAAGCGGACCACAACCACGTGACCGACCTGGTTGCGTTCGACCAAGCGCAAGACGCGAAGATCGAAGAGGCGTCGCAGGGTGCAGCGCGCGGTCATGGGACAGAGGCGGACACCGCGAGCGAGCCAGGGAATGGAGAAACGGAGGCGGGGCCTCCCTTCGAGGCGGCTGTGGCGCAGGAGATGAGAATAGACGGCGCGCTCGGTGACCGAGAGGCGCAGGCGCGGTACGACTAGATCATCGACCTGTTTCCAGAGGTGTTCGGCGTTGGTTTTTTTGTTTTTCATCGTCAGATCCAGAGCCGGAATTGGTGGAGTTGAAAGTCGAAAGTTAAAAGTTGAAAGAAAAAAGAAAGACTTAACACAGAGAGCTCAGAGACAGGAGCGCAGAGGTCACAGAGAAAAGCAGATCCCTCGCTGCGCTCGGGATGACAATTTCGCGTTGAGCCTGCCTGCGGCAGGCAGGGGCAGAAGCACGGCGGCTGGGACCTTGGAAGGGCCAGTACGGTCAAGCGTTGTGTTTTCAGCAGGCTGAAAGCAAGAACGAGCCGGGGCAGGCCGCCCGCAAAAAGGAAAAGGGAAAGCTGCGTGAGCTACAGCTTTCCCTAAGAATAAGATACCAGATTGGGAACGTTTATCAAGAGGTATTTTGTCTAGCGACACAGCCCTGAGACCCCGCGACTGACGGACGGGCGGACGTCCAGGGAAACGGCGTAGCCCCTGAACCCAGCCGTGCCGGAAGCGAGTGAGCCTCTCCGATTGCTGCTCAAAATGCGCTTCCGGAGATGTGTCCCAACCAGATATGCCGATCTGAACACAGGTCCACGAGCCACAACAAAGATGATGCAGAATTAAAGAAAGCCCAAGTCCTGGCTTTCTTTTTGCAGACGACGCGCAAAATGGCATTCCGCAGCGATCATCGTCAATCGACCCTGGGTCGAAAGCTCTTTGTTGTAGTTTCTCTCTTTGTCTGCATTGTCGTGTCTGTTTTTCTTCTCGGCGCCTTCCGTTCCATGATTCTGTCTTCGGTGCGTGCCTACATCCAGGGTGAAGATTATTGGTCAAAAGGACAAAAAGAAGCGGTGATCAGCCTGATGCAGTACGCCAGCTCGAGTTCCCAGGCGGACTTCCAGGCGTACCTGAATGCCATCCGGGCGCCCCTGGGAGATAAATTTGCCCGCATCGAGCTTGAAAAACCCACTCCAAATATGACGATCATATATCAGGGGTTTACAAGGGGCCAGATCAATCCGGAGGATATCCCCGGCATGGTCCGCTTGTTTCGCTGGTTTCACGATTTCAGTTTCATGCGAGTGGCCATTGCTGATTGGACTGCTGGGGATCACGAGATCGACAATCTCACGGAGCTCGCGGATCAGCTCCATGCGGAGACATTTTCAGACCAGCCAAATCCGCTAACGGTGCGGCGCGTCCTCGAGGAAATCGAAGCGTGCGACTCGCGCCTCACTCTTACGGAAAATCACTTCTCTGCGGCGCTGGCGGAGGGCGACCGCTGGACCCGTAATTTGCTCAACTTGCTCACCGTGGGGACCAGCGCCCTTCTCCTGGTCTTGGGCATAGGGACTTCCCGGCACCTGCTCAGCAACGTTCGCCGCTCCGAGGAGAAATACCGCCGCCTTTTCGATTCCGCCAGTGACGCCATCCTGATTATAGATTACGAGACCGGTATCGTTCTGGAGGCGAACGCGCGGGGCGCCGATCTCTTCGGAATTCCGTCCGAGCGCCTGGCATTCGTCCCGGAGTCTTCTCTCTTTCCCGATGGTGAAGGTCAGCACTATGGCAGAATCTTCCGGGCGGGGCTTTCGGGCCGCGAGGCGCACAGCGTCCAACTCAAAATCCGGAGGGCCGACGGACGTTCCGTTGAAGTTGACGTCAGCGTTCGCCGTAGCGAGCTCGATAGTCCGCGCCGGCCCGTCATTCTCGCCATCTTTCGCGATACCAGTGAACTCAAGCGCCTTAACCGAGCGCTTCTCGCACTCAGCCGCTGCAACCAGGAACTCGTCCGCGCCGCGAACGAACCGGAACTCCTCGAACGCGTTTGCCAGATCATTGTCAATACGGGCGGCTATCGCATGAGCTGGGTTGGATTCCCCGAGCAGGACCGAACCAATTCTGTTCGTGTTGCCGCGCAGTTCGGCGATACTGGTGGCTATCTTGCCTCCGTGCAGGTGTCTTGGGCGGACACGCCGGAAGGCCGCGGCCCCGTCGGGGTTGCAATCCGGACCAGCGAGATTTGCATCATTCACAACACTTTGAAGGACGCGCGCTTCGCATCCTGGGCCGGACGAGCCGCAAAGGAGAAGTTTTTGTCCGTAATTGCTCTTCCTCTTTCAGGAGAACAGGGCGTGACCGGCTGCTTGGCAATTTACTCGGAAGAAGAAGATGTCTTTGACGCTGAGGAAGTGACGCTGCTCCGGGAACTTGCCACCAATCTTGCCTACGGCATTGCGACCCTGCGCATCCGGTCCGAACACGAACGCTCCGAAGCGGAAGTATCCTCGCTCGAAGAGCAGCTTCGCCAGGCGCAAAAAATGGAGTCGCTCGGCCGGCTGGCCGGCGGTATCGCGCACGATTTCAACAATCTTTTGACCGTCATCCGCGGCTATGCGGAGTTGGCCCTTCCCATCAAGCCCGGCGATGACGGTCTCCGCCGCAAAATAACGGAAATCATGAAGGGCTCGGACCGCGCGCAAGCCCTCGTCAGCCAATTGCTGGCTTTCAGCCGCAAGCAAATGCTCAAGCCTGCGGTCCTCGACCTTAATCACGTCGTTATGGAAATATCCAATCTTCTTCCCCGCCTCATCGGTGAGGACATTCATATTGACGTTCGGCCCGGTCGAAATCTCCGCAGGATCATGGCGGACCCCAATCAAATGCAGCAGATCTTGCTGAATCTGGCGGTGAATGCGCGCGACGCGATGCCCGCGGGAGGAACACTCCGCTTCCAGACGGAAAATGAAGTCCTGCCGGTTACGTCGAAATTTGAAAAGATCACCGAAGGTGTTCTGTTGACCGTCAGCGATACGGGAAGCGGCATCCCTCCGGAACTCCTTGCGCGGATTTTTGAACCTTTCTTCACAACCAAGGAACGTGGCAAAGGGACCGGGCTTGGACTCGCCATGGTCTATGGAACGGTTTCACAGAGCGGCGGACGAATCGAAGTCGATTCTGGGCTGGGCAGAGGCACGACGTTCAAGATTTACTTTCCGGCGACAGAGGAACTCGTGTCTGCTTCGCCGATCGAGAACCGGGTTATGCCGCTAAAGCCGGCGTGCGGCACGATTCTATTGGTTGAAGACGAGCCCAGTCTGAGGGAACTCATCTCCGATTATCTCGGCGTCGCCGGCTTTACCATTCTCACGGCCGCGAATGGCGCCGAGGGTCTGGCGAAAGCCAAGTCTCATAAGGGCCCGATTCATCTGGTGATTAGCGATGTCATTATGCCGGTTATGGGCGGCCGGGAGATGGCCGACCGATTGAAACTTTCCCGTCCGGCTACTCCGATTCTATTCATGTCCGGCTACACCGACGATGCCGCCATTCGCCGCGGCGTTTCCGAACATCGCGACCATTACCTCGAAAAACCTTTTGAACTGAACTCCCTTGCCCGCAAAGTCAGCGAAGTCCTCAACTCCGACTCGTAAAATCACCTCGAACTTAGCCTGCCGCCTCCTCTGCAGAACAGTGCAAGAAGTGCGGCGTAACTATTGATAGTGCCGGGCAGATTCAGGAGCGATTGCTGCCTTACAGTTTGAACAATTCGCGCATGCGCTTGATCTGCGAGCGGCTTACGGGAATTTCCGTCTGCTTCTTGTCGTTCATTTTCAACATGTAGGTGGAGTTGAACCACGGCACGACTTCCTTGATGTGATGAATGTTCACCAGAAACGAGCGGTGCGGCTTCCAAAATGATTCTGAATCGAGTGCTTCGCCGAGCTCTTCGAGCGTGCGGTAGTTCGAACTGCCCTCGACATTGCGGGCCATAACGGAAATCGAACCACGGTCAATGGAGGCCCAGATCAAATCTTCGCCGTCCACCAGGAGCAATTTCTGTTGCGCCTTCACCAGTATTTTCACCGGAGGCGAAGAACTCGGTTTCGCTGCGCCTAGCTGGCTAACCAGCTGCTCCAGCCGCTCCGTGGCGGAAGTTTGCGTCTCCAGCATCTTTCGCGCCCGCGCAATCGCCTTGGCGATGCGCGCCTTATCGAACGGCTTCAGCACGTAATCCACGGCGTTCACGTCAAATGCCTGCACCGCGTACTGATCAAACGCGGTGGCAAATACGACGTGTGGCATTTTCATCTTGCGCTCGACGATCTTTTTCAGGACGCCGAACCCATCCAGCCCGGGCATTTTCACATCCAGAAACACCAGGTCCGGCGCGTGCTCCTTGATCAGCGACACCGCCTCCACGCCGTTCTTCCCCTGCCCGATCACATTGATCTCAGGGAAACCCTTCAGCAGGAAGGCCAGCTCGTCCCGCGCCGGCTTCTCGTCATCCACGATGATGGTGTTTATGGACATCCAGTAGCGCAGGCTTCAGCCTGCGCCCCCTTCCACGTTGATCCCAAACGCCGAGTATAGGCGCACCGCGTCTCTGCAAGCAAACTAGTCTGGAGCCCGGCTCGACGTGGCGAATTTCCCGTTTCCCGGTATCATGTGGCACGAGAAACAGGACCAGGAAACCAAAAATGAAAAAATCTTCTGAAACGGCGCGCGCAAAGAAGGCAAAAGTTCTCAGCAGCACCACAATTTATGAAGGCCGGGTCTTCGGGATTCGCCGGGACGAGGTCATCGAGCCGAGCGGCGTTCGAACGATCCGCGAAGTCATTAGCCATCCAGGTTCCGTCGTGGTCCTCCCCGTTCTCCCCGACGGGAGAATCCTGCTCATCCAGCAGTACCGCCACGCCGCGCGGCAGTATCTTTGGGAGCTGGTCGCCGGCCGCATCGATCCCGGCGAAACACCCAAAGTGGCCGCGGCCCGCGAACTTATTGAAGAAACGGGTTATCGCACAAAGCGTTTTCGCGTTTTCCTGGACATTTTCCCAACTCCCGGCTTCCTTGAGGAACGCATGTTCATCCTCCTTGCAGAGGGCCTGACTGCCGGGGAAGCCGAACCCGAAGAAGATGAGAAAATAATTTCCCGTGCCTATAATCGCAAGCAACTGGAGGAGATGATCCGCAGCGGAAAACTGCGTGACGCCAAGTCCATCGCCGGAATTCTGTATTATTTCCGGTTCCTCTCCCCGCAAAAACGGTAATCCCACTGGTCTAACTGAATCGTTCTTGTAGAAAGATAAACAAAAATTTATCTTCGTCACAAAACGTTGCTATAAAACAGGAATGTTCTATTGACTCGAACTTCGATTCTGCTACACTCCGCGCCATTCGTAAACGTCGTCAGGATTATTCGCCTGGCGGCGTGGTGCAAAATCCCGAAGTCCCTGTCAGGAGGGCAAGCGAGTGCACGGAACCGTGAAATGGTTTAATAATTCCAAAGGATACGGCTTCATCGGGCGCGATGATGGCCCAGACGTTTTCGTACATTATTCCGCGATCGCCGGCGATGGCTATCGCACGTTGCAAGAAGGAGACCCAGTCGAATTCGAAATCGTTCAGGGACCGAAAGGCCCGCAGGCGGCCAACGTCTCCAAGGCCGGTGGCTGAAGCAATAAGCACTCATTTGGCCGACAGAACGCGCCCCTGTCGGCCATTTTTTATTTAGAGACGACCCGGGCGAGAGGACATTGCGTTAACGGGGCGCATGCGATTTCGCCGGCTCTGCTCGATAAATTGTGGGATGGCTGGGGATTGCGGCGCCAATGCCGGCGCCTCCCGCCAACCCAGCCACCCCGCCGATACCGACCGCGACGTCGCGTCCTAAACCACAAAAGTTGAACGAACCAGTCGAACTGGAACATCTCGATGCCGCTGCGCCGATTCCCGCGCCTGCGCCGGCGCCGACGGCTCCCAGGATAAGCGCATTGCGGAGCCGGTGGCCCTTCTCGAACCGCGTCACGCGCGCGACGCTTTCTTTACGAATGCCGATGTCGTTTGATCCTTCGCGCAACTGAATCGCTTCCTCGGTGACAGTAGAGAAATTCCCGACGTGCTTCTTCATGCCAGTCTCAATCAGCTCAATCTTTTCACCAGAGCGAAGATCGTATAACGTCTTCCAATCGTCCCTTTTGTTCTGGGCACGCAGCGAGCACGGAATCAGAACCAGACAACACACCAACGCAGCATTGCGCATATTCAGACCTCTCTCTTTTTTATAGACACAAAGTTACGTGAGATTTCCTTTTTGACATCGAAAACAGCAAACTTTGTGCGTGCCGCCAAACCGGTCTTCAGTTCTGTTTTTCATGTGCTTCCGTATTGTTGCTGCTGTCCGAGTTCAGCACGAATTTCTTCGCCATCGAGAACTCCCCGGGAACAAGTGCGTTGGCCGCGCCAGGCGATGCAAACGGGATGAAGGACAGGATTGGCACGTCTCCCGCTGCCTGAGAGCTGGCCACGAAACGTTGCGTCGGCTTGTCCCAACGCAAGGAGAGCAAGATTTCCTGACCCTCGGCGACAATTCCGAGAGAACTTTTCCCGATGAATTGTCCATCCGCTTGAAGGAGAAGCGATACAGCCAACTCCTTCGAGCCGGCGACTCTCTCGAGAATCAGGAAGGCTTGCACTGCCAAGTGACGACTTTCGCGGCTGTCTTTCAAGGCAAACTCCTTCCGCAACGAATTTGGGACCACTGATGCGAAACTGCCCCTGCTGAAGCGCCACAACTTACTGGCCGATGTAGACGTTGTCGAACAGCGTGTCTACGATTACGGCAGGGGCTCGGTGTCGCCAGGCAGCAAGTTGCCGCAGCTGACGCTCGGGACACCCGCAAGGTTCGCACTCCCGGTTATGACCGATTTCGAATCACAGAAGAGATCCGTCTTGTTGCCACCAACTAGGGTCAGAGGATTGCTTGTTGCTACAGAAATGGTGGACAGGTTGGCTGCAACCAAACCACCGTGAGCGCTCCCCGTAATGCTTGAACCGGCCAAGCTCGCATGAGAGTTATTGCTCACGAAGACGCCCTGGCCTTGGCTGCCCGAGATGACCAGGTTGGCGCCAGCGCTCAGCGTGCCGCCGTCGGAAACGGTCACGCCCCCAGTGTTCCCACCCCACGGCTGGCCGGGATTGGTGATGCGGAGCTTGGTGTCGCCCAGGTTAAGCGAGGAGCCACCGCGAACCTGAGCACCGTAAAAGTTGGTCCCGGCGGGATTCTCGATTACCACATCGTGTAACGGGCTGACTGGGAAGTAGGCGCTGAAGCTTTGTATATCAACGATCCCGGTATTCCCGATGTCGATGCCGACCTGCATGTTGCGAATGGTGGTGTTTTGCATGGTGGCGTGTCCCGAGCCGACAAACAGGCCCTCATGCCAGGACGCGCTTGTTGAATTCTCAAACAGGCAGCTCTCGATGTGCACGTCGGAGATGTCGACGACGCCAACGGTGGCAAACCCGGGGTCGCCGGCGGTCACGCGCGCGAGCGACACCTGGCTGCCCTCGTAGACAAAGATCCCAAACGCGCCGGGGCCGTCGACGGTCAGGTTGCGGAGCCGGACATCGATACTGTTTTGTCCGATCCCGATGTCGTCTAGTGCGGATGCCCGGGAGTGAACCGCGAACCCATCGATGGTGACGCTGCGCGAAGCCGCGATCGATAAGACCTGAATAAGGAGGCCGTTGGTTGGATCCGTGCTGGGCTGCTGTAGAGTGGCACCCGGCAGACCTTTCAGGGTGAGGCCCTCGAATCCGTTGACTTGGACGAATTCGGTGCAGGTGCCCTTCACCAAAACGGTGGCCGGGGAGTGCTTTTGCAGTCTGGAGAGGGTGCTATTGAGCGACTGGCCCTGGTCGCAATTCACGACGACCGGACCATTCATATCATCGCTGCCGGTGACGGTCTGGGCATTTGCGCCCAGCCCAGCCAAACCAGCCATGATCGACAGAATGCAGATGCGCTTCATTGTAAGCCTCCTAATGTGTTCAAATTTTCGAATATTGACCCCGGTTTGCTGCAATCGTCCAAAATTCCTGCCATCGCAAATGCGAAACTCCCTCTACTGAAGCGTTACAGGGACCTGGATTGCGCCGGTCTCTTTTTGCATAGGCTCAAGCGCTATCCCGACGACCGCGCCGAGTATCCGGCCGCGGTCCGTTCCCTTCAATGTCTCCGCTATTTCTGAGCACTCGAGCGCTGCTGATACCTGTTATGCATGGCCTTCCAAGAAGTAATGTCAGGTACTGCCAGTGTAGTGGCGCTCAAGACGCGATTGCCAAGCGAATGAGCAGTGGTGCAGCTAACTCCAGCTGCCGGCGTCCTGGACGGAATCGCCAGGTCGGACACCATCGTGGATGTCGAGTCGCAGGTAATCACACCCGTGTTCCCGGTCAACGTCGCCCCGGTGAAATCGGCGCTGGAATTTACGAGGGCTAAAATAGCAGGGCCATTGTTCTGGGAAATCGTAACCCCCCTGAGCAGCACCTCCGAGTTTCCGTCCACGCGAATTGCAGCACTTAGCGGATCGCCCACTGTTCCGTTATTTAGGATTTGAGTCGCGCCCAGACCTGAGAGTTGACTCGTGCCGTAAAGCTGGCTGTGCGCATAGATGTCTACGCCTGGGCCTGTATGGCCCGATATTTGAGCTCCGACAAGCGTTACTTGACTTCCAAATCCAGCTTCGATACCGAATGGGCCGTTATTGCGAATGATGTTCGGGACGTTGGGTAGCACACTCCCAATTGAGATCTCAGCGTTCTCCTGAAGAGAAACCCCGCCGTTAGGATTGTTCTCGATTACATTCGGGCCAAAAATGGAAAACACTTGCGCCTTTCCTCCACCACGCATGTCGATGGCGGCGCGCACACCCGCGTTCGGATTGTTTCCATTGTTCGCCATATGGGTATTCCCGAAAGTTAGGAAATTGGCCCGGGTATTCCACACGGCTGAGTTCTGGTTATTGCTGATGTCCGTCGTACCGGCCCATGAGACGATGTGTGTAAAGGAATTGGCGTCGTTGTAAATGCCATACCCTTGGTTGTTATTGAAGGGGCCCATCGCGTTTACTGTTACGTCCGAGCTTTGTGTGACTTGCACGCCGTTCCCGGCATTTCCGCTGCTACTAAATGTATCGAGGACTACGCGACTGTTTTGCACGTAGACCCCTTCGCCGGAGGGATTGGTCACGTTTAACCCATAGACGTAAACAAGTTGCGAGCTGATGATGGTTAGCTGGCCGACGAGATTTGCGGTCTGTCCGAAGAATGCACCCAGGCTGAGATTGTTGACGTCGTAGAGGGTGACATTTTCGTTGCACGTGCCGGTCACCGCAATGAAAGCTCCCGGCCCGGCATTTGGAAGTGCCGAGTTAATTGTGTGATATGCATACGGATTTGCGCCCGAGCAATCCACAATTAAGAACTGTGCGCGTGCGGCGATTGGAAAGAGAAACAGCGCCGCCAGACCGAATGTAATCGCCAAAACACCGATGCGCTTCATTGTAAACCTCCTGATGGATTCAGATTTTTAAACAGGGACCCTGCGTGAAGCCTACGGAGCCTGCCCTGGCATGGCAAGCGACAAGGAACGACAATCGCGTGCACTGGAAAAGTGTCGTGCTTTGACGCTGCCTCGAAAGCGGGGACCAAGCTTCGCGCCGGGCGTGCTATGGGCTGAAATTCTAGGCCGAAGAGTGCTATAAATAACTGACCTAAAAGACTACCAGCCTGGTTACCTTGGTCCTCTTTTTAGGAGGGCATATGGCCGTGCGATATCGCCCCATGCGGCCGGATGACGCGAAGGAGTGCGTTGAGATCGTGGCCGCGCATCCGTTTATGGGTCCGCGATATGGAAGCGGTACCACCGATTTGCGAACCGTCTGACTGAGCCTTCTGGGTCGCGAAGCCTTCGCGCCGTCGTGTTTGAGGATGGCGAAGACTCGCAGGTTCGAATCATGGGAGTTGGTGTCAGCGCGTTTGTTTCGCACGACTTTCTTCTCGAACTGAAGACTCCACCCTTTTTCTGGGCAGGCCCTGAGATGGCTAAACGCGTTCTCCGCGGAGAGTCTCCGTTGCTTTCGGACAAGCAGGTACGGGAAGCCAACGCTGACGGCGGCCTGAATCTAGTGACTTGGGTCGGCGCCCTGCATGCGGACTATTTGCAGTCCGTGGATGCAAATACAGCAATGTTCGCTGCGTTTGTCGGGGAGCACCGGGGGTTTCTGCTGAAGGAACTCGTTTCACACGGTATGAGCTTAGAAACGTTGGAGGGCACAATTCGCAGCGGCGGCTTGTTCCTCAGTCCTGTCAGTGGCCGCTATGTCGATTCCCTAAATAGGCCATTGCAGGAAATTCTTGCCGAGCCTCACCTTGTTGGCCTGACGCGAGAACTCGCGGTGGTCCGGTTTGGCACCTGGATTGGTTCGCTCTTCGTCTACCGGCCGCCTCAGTTCGGTTTCCGCCCCAGCGAGCAGCGCTTGTTGCTCGCTGCGTTGCGAGGCGGGACAGACGAGGATCTTGCCACCGCGTTTGAGATCACCCTTTCCGCAGTGAAGAAGACTTGGCGGTCGATTTACGACCGCGTGACGCCTCTCAGCCCCGGCCTCATTCCCGATAAGATTCCAGAAGAACTATCCTCGGAGCGCGGCAAGGAGAAGAAGCAGCGGCTGCTCGCCTATTTGCGCGAGCATCCAGAAGAACTTCGCCCTGCGTCGTTTTAATGGTTCTATAATCTCCTGCCATGGACAACAAACAGATCGCCCGCATTCTCCGCGAAACTGCGCAACTACTGGAAATTGATGGCGCCATTATCGGCCGATATCGCAGCTACGAAAAGGCCGCGGAACTAATCGACGGCCTCCCCGAATCCATCGAACAACTCGCGAAGGAACCGGAAAAGCTCAAAGAACTACCGGGAATCGGCGACCGCATGGTCGAGCATCTGCAGGAAATCGTGAAGACCGGCGACTACGCGCTGCGCAAGAAGCTCCTCAAGAAATACCCGGCGAGCATTCTGGATGTGCTGCAACTCCAGTCGCTGGGCCCGAAGAAGGTCGCTTTCCTGTGGTCCACTTTTAAAGCCGGCACGGTCGCCGATGTGGAGAGAATCGCTAAAGAAGGAAAACTCCGGGACCTCCCCGGCTTTGGCGAAAAAAGCGAACAAAATATTCTCAAAGCGGTGGAAGTCTTCAAGAAGTCCAGCGGACGATTTCTCATCAATACCGCCGAAGCCTCGGCAGCCGCGATTGCTTCACACATTGAAAAAGCGGGAAAGGCGGTCGAATCCGTCACACCGGCGGGATCGTTGCGGCGGGGGAAGGAAACTGTTGGCGATCTCGACCTTCTTGTCACCCTCTCGGACGGCCACACGTCGCAGAAGCACGTGGACGAGCTGGCCAAGCATATCCTGGCATTTCCGGGGATCGATCAAACGCTGGCGCACGGAGAAAACAAGGTCAGCTTCACGCTGGAGAACGGATTGCAGGTCGACGTTCGAATGCTAGAAAAAGAAAACTTCGGCGCCGCGCTGCTTTATTTTACCGGCTCGAAAGAGCACAACGTGACCCTCCGCGGCCGCGCCAACGACATGGGACTCACCCTCAATGAATATGCCTTGGCAACCTTGAAGGGTGAAAAGCGCGTGGCCGGGCGCACCGAAGAAGAGATCTATTCGAAACTCAAGCTGGATTTCATCCCGCCCGAGTTGCGCGAAAACACCGGCGAAATCGCCGCCGCCGAAAACCACAAGCTGCCGCATCTGATCACCCTGAAAGATATGAAGGGCGACCTCCAGATGCACAGCACGGCAAGCGACGGAAAGAACTCGATTGAAGAAATGGCGGAAGCGGCGCGCGAACTCGGCCACCAGTACATCGCCATCACCGACCATTCGAAAGCAGTGACCGTCGCCAACGGCCTGGACGAAAAACGCATGGCCGCACACATCAAGAAAATTCACGCCGCCAACGACAAAGGCCTGGGCATCCGCGTTCTGGCGGGGGCGGAAGTGGACATCCTCAAGGACGGAGCGCTCGACTACTCCGACGAAATTCTTGCGCAGCTTGACGTGGTGGTGTGCTCGATCCACTCTTATTTCAACCTCGACCGCTCGGCCATGACGGAGCGCATGCTCGCCGCCATCGAAAACCCTTATACGCAAATCATCGCTCACCCCACTGGACGACTGTTGCTCCGGCGCGATCCCCTCGATTACGACATGGAAAGGGTGCTGGATGCTTGCGCCAAGCAGGGCGTCGCCATGGAGTGCAACTCCTATCCCGACCGCCTTGATCTAAAGGACGTCTATCTCCGCATGTGCAAGGAGCGCGGCGTCAAGGTGGTGATCTCGACCGACTCCCACAACACTGCCAACCTCTCTTTTATTCGTCACGGCGTCACGATGGCCCGCCGCGGCTGGCTCGAGAAAAAGGATGTCATCAATACCCTTCCCACCGCTGAGTTCGTGGCCGCGCTACGTCCGAAGTCAGGCTCCCCCGCCCGGATTGCAGGAAAGAAGCGCGCTGCAAGACGCGGCTGAGACGGCAGCGGCGTTCACTCCGCCGATGGAGCTTGCCTATCTTGCTCAAAATGTGCCCCGCGCGCCGGGCGTGGGTTACGCGGCATAGTTTATGGGGGTGATGTTTGCTTGCGCGGCCTGCAACGGTATAATCCCCCGGTCCCGCTGAAAAGAGTTAGAGGCCCCTCATGCAACGGCGAACCCCCTTCCTCGCGGTCGTTATTCTGGTCATCCCTACGTTGGCTGCCTGCGGCAGCAGTACACAAGTTGCACCGCCGCCCGGTCCACTTTTCACTACCAAACCCGGAACCCAGGCGGCCGAAGGTGTCGCTTACACGTATCAGATTGCAGCGACCGACCCGGGAGGAACTGCGGTCAGCTTTGCGCTTACCACTGCTCCCGCCGGCGCGGCACTGAGCGGCAACACGATTACCTGGACGCCCACGACGGCCCAATCGCGGATCGCGAACAAATTCAGCGTCACCGCGATCGCTGCTGCGGGCGACGTCAGCACGCAGTCGTGGGCCGTTACCCCCAGTGGCACCGTTCATTTGAGCTGGATCGACACTTATTGGAATGCCAGCGGCCCCCTTACTGTTCCGTTCGACTGGACGCAGAACGTCGGAGCAGCCGCTGGTGTGGCCGCACTCGTTCCGCAAGCAGATGGCTCCCTTCTGGTGCTAAAAGGGTCCGGCAATGCTGACGGCACTTTCAGCGTCCCGAACGTGCCCGGAGGCTTCTATTGGCTGCGCATGGCGCCGCTGGCGACCTACTGGACGAGCAGCAGCACGTTTGATTTTGGCCACGATCTGATTGGTTCTCCCCTGCGCGCCACGAGCGGCGTCCAGAACACCATCTTCAATATCAGTGCTTCAGGACTCGACCCATTGCTGACGGAGGATTGGTTCGGGTTCCTAACAGACCAGCAGATGCTTGATATTGAATTCCCTCGGAATGTCCCCGCGGGCTCGACCACCGTTGACGTGTCGACAAACGTCAGTTCGAATATCGATCTTTCGCAGGCCAATACGGGCTTTCTGATGCAATTTGAGCCGGTGTCCCTGGGTTCTATGAACGGGCTCGCGTTAGGACCTGAGCTCACGCTGGCCAATCTTTCCGTGCAGAATGGGGCAACAAATTTCATTACGGGAGCGCTCAATGCCTCCCCAACGTCTTCCTTTGCACTGTCCGTTAACGGATCATCGTGGGCGCCTTTGTTCAATAACGCCGGACCCGCCACCGCCAACCCCATTGGGTCTGTTTTGACCGTTTCCGCGCAACCCTTTGCAACCGGCCGAATTGCCTCCGGAATGAATTCTTTCTTGGGGCCAAACTTGCCCTTGTTCACATCGGCGTCGCAGGGCATCGCCTTTGGTTCGCCGAGCGCAGCGGTGACCAGTTGCGCCAATTCCTCCGACACGCTATTTACATTGCCCGTAGCTTCTCAGCCACCCATCTTCACCGACCAGAATTTCGGCACGCTTCTGTATGGTGATCCGTTTCCTTCTGCCTGGCTGCGGATTTTTTCGTTTTGCCAAAAAGCTTCGCTTCAGATCCCGGTTCCCAGCTCCGGTGCCAACGTTCCGTTCCTCATCGTGGACGGAGAGAGCACCGCCCTGCCAACCGGGCCTGTGGCGCCGTTGGTTTCCGCGGTGCGGAATCCGACGATCAACGGCGTCAGCCTCTCTGTGCCGAGGACAATCAACAGCACGGCGATCAGTTTGAGTTGGTCTCCGCCAAGCACCGGGACGCCAACCAGCTATTCGGTGCAACTCTTCGTGCTCGGAACACAGCCGGATGGCAGTATGCTGTATTTCCCTTCGCAAAAGTTCAGCACCGCTAAGACGTCCATGACCCCGCCCGTGACGCTGCCGGCAGGCCGGGTTTTTGTCCTGTTGGTGACTGCGCAAGTCGATGGGCTGGCGAATGTAGAGACTAGCCCGAATCGCTCCGGACTTCCCATCGCGTTCGCAAGCTTTGTCTCCGCTCCACTGACCGTAGGTCCGCCGGGCGTTGGACTGGTCATCCACGGCGATGCCGCTTCAGCCGAACGGATACTCACTCCCCAGCCGATTAGCAACCCGTCTCCTATTTGGCACATGGAAGTGCAGCGACCCCAGTAGCCGCTGAGGCCGTGGTTCGACTCGGTTATGGGGAACCTTTCGTTCCAGAGCGTCGTATATAGTGTTAGAACGCCATCTTACGGAGGGTATTAGACATGAACCCACTTCCGCACCGCTCGGCCCGTATTCGGCTGGGAATTGCCAGCATAGCCCTTTTGGCCGCTTCCGCAGTCGCGGCTCGCGCCGAAGACGTCACCAAGTCTTTTGCCGTGTCTGGACGGGCCAACGTGCGCGTGGAAACCAATGACGGCAGCGTGCGGGTTACCTCTGGCGATTCGAAGCAGGTGGAATTTCGCGTCGAATACCAGGGCTATGAGTTGGGAAAAAATCTGCGCGTTGACTCCCGCCAGGACGGCGACAAGGTCGAGTTGACGGCCCGAGTCACCGGCCACTGGGGCTTCTCTTTCGGCCACAATTCGCGGCACCTTCACATTGAGGTCCGCATGCCTCGCGACGCTGATCTTCAGGTGGAAACTGGAGATGGGGCCGTAGAGGCCGAATCCATCAATGGGACCGTGAACGTTCATACCGGCGATGGGTCAGTAAAGGCCAGCGCGCTGAGCGGGACGATTGACCTGCACACCAACGACGGCAGCATTACCGTTGAGAACCTCAAAGGCGACATGCGCCTGCGCACCGGAGATGGATCGATTGAGGCCCGTGATCTGGATGGAAAGGTGGAGGCGGACTCGGGCGATGGCCATATCCGCATTGCCGGCCGCTTCGATGCACTTAATGTCAAGACGGGCGACGGCAGCGTGGACACGCGCGTTCTGCCGGGTTCCAAGATGGTTTCGAGCTGGACGATTCGAACGGGTGACGGCAGCGTGGACCTAGTTCTCCCGGCCGATTTCCAGACGAACATCGACGCCAGCACCGGCGACGGCCACATCAGCCTGGGTATCCCGGTTACCGTAGAGGGAACATTCAAGAATTCGGAAATGCACGGCAAAATGAACGGCGGCGGTCAGCCGCTGACCATCCATACAGGTGATGGCTCGATCCGGCTGAGCAAAAGCTAAGGCGAGTTGCTCCTCGACGGGGAAACAAGAGCAAGTTAGGCACCCTAGTACCGGTACTCGGTAGCTGTCAAAGAGAGCATGCATCTGTCCTCATTTGGCAACTTCTCTGCACACTCGCTTCATTGCAACTCATTGAAAATAAACGCCGCGACTCTATGGCGTCTGACATGCACTACCCTTCCTCGTTCTTCAGGAGAATGTTGTGATTGTCCTAGCCCTGTTCGCAGCCCTGGTGGTTCTGGTAGCGGTCACGTTTATCAGTTCCATCGATTTCTCCAACACTCGCCGCCACTGAATCTCGTCGTTCAGCGAGAATCAGGGTCGCCAGTGGCAGTTGTCCCCGTCTTGAGCGCATTTATTCCTCACCTATTGCGCGTCGCCGTCCGTTCGCGATATTACTCCTTGCCACGTAATCGCTTTCACGCCTCCTTAAAGGAATCGAACGAGCGAAACGTTTTCCTCGCTCTTGCGTAACTACAGATGCCCAAATGAAAATCACCGCTGAGCAAGCGCCCGCTCTCAACGATCAAAGGCAATCCTTCCTCGCGGATGGCATGCTCGTGGTCCTATTTCTCGGCTTCGCGAACTTCCTGCTGCATGTCTACTTCAACAATCAATACGGTTACTTCCGCGACGAGTTTGATTACATGGCCTGCGGGGACCATCTCGCCTGGGGCTATGTGGATCATCCTCCCCTGGTTCCGTTCCTCATGAAGATCTCCCGGCTCGTCTTCGGTGACTCGCTTCGGAGCATTCGAATCATACCGGCGCTGGCAACCTCGGCAGCCGTCATTCTGACCGCCCTGATCGCTCGAGAACTCGGTGGCCGGCGATTTGCGATGGTGCTTTCCGCTTTGGCGTTCATCGCTGTGCCCATGTATCTCAACGACGGCAGCGTCATGACCACCAATTGCCTCGAGCCTTTGCTGTGGATGGGCTGCGTTTATTTCGCAATCCTGGCGATCAAGCGCGACGATCCCCGCTACTGGCTGTGGTTTGGCGTGGTGGCAGGCATCGGTCTGGAAGAGAAATACTCGATTGCCGTTCTCGGGATCAGCATCGTTGTGGGCCTGTTTCTGACACAGCACCGCCGCTTCTTTACCAGGAAATGGATCTGGCTCGGTGGCGCGCTCGCCTTTCTGGTTTTTGTTCCGAATCTTCTTTGGAATGTTCAGAATCATTGGCCCTTTGTGCAACTCATGCACAACATCAAGGCCGAAGGCCGCGACGTAGTGCTCTCTCCTGCGGCGTTTTTCGCCCAACAGGTTCTCATCGTTCACCCGATCCTCGCACCCATCTGGATCACCGGTGTGCTCGCCTTTCTATTTTCGGGGCGGCTGAAACCTTACCGGTTCCTCGGCTGGTGCTATTTGGCAACCTTTACCGTATTCGTCATTCTCAAGGGCAAGAACTACTATCTCGCGCCAATCTATCCAGCCTTCCTGGCAGCAGGAGCGGTGGTGATCGAGAGTTTCATCGCACGATCGCGTCAAGTCTGGCTGAAGCCCGCGATCATAGTGTTGGTTGTAGCCGGAGGAGCGTGGCTTGCCCCGGTTGTCATGCCGGTGCTCCCCGTTGATAAATTCATTTCCTACATGGATCACCTGCCTTTCAAAGTTCCGCGCAGCGAGCACAGCCACATGCGCGCGATCCTCCCGCAACATTTCGCCGATGAATTCGGATGGGAAGAGCTCGTGGGCAGCGTAAATCAGGCTTACAGCCGGCTCTCTCTCGAAGAACGGCCGGGCTGCGGCATCTTCGCGCAGAACTACGGGCAGGCGGGGGCCATCGATTTCTTTGGCCGCCGCTACGGATTGCCTCCGGCCCTCAGCGGCCATCAAACTTATTTTCTGTGGGGCCCGCGCGGCTTTTCGGGGAATTGTTTGATCGTTCTTGACGATTCCAAGGAAGTCCTGGAACGCGAATTCGAACACGTCGAATATGTGGGCAAGTCCTCCGACAACCCCTACGCGATGGAGCGCGAAATCCCCGTCTTCATTTGCCGCGGTGCAAAGTTCGGTTCCCTTGCCGAGATGTGGCCGCGATTGAAGAAATGGCGCTAGAAATCCTTCGCGACTCGCCGTGCCGCCGAGCCGGCTCCTTCCGCTAGGCCGGAAGGAAACGTACTCATTCGGTCGCCCGCAGCAGGGGCGTGCCTGCTTCTTGAGATACAATCGTGGCCGGGAAAAATGACTGAGAGAAGAGATCCTGCCCGTGGCTTGCGTCTCATCGCCGCCTTCAAACTCTTGAAAGGTTTGGCGCTGCTCGCCCTGGGCATCGGCGCGCTTAAACTTCTTCACAAGGACGTCGATGACGTGGTCGAGCACTGGATCAACATTTTCCAGGTTGATCCCCACAGTCACTACATTCAGCTGCTTCTCGCGAAGTTGTCGCTGGTGGATGACCGGAGATTGAAACAACTCAGTATAGGCACGTTCTTTTATTCAGCCATTTTTCTGACCGAAGGCGTCGGCTTGGCACTGGGCAGGCGCTGGGCTGAGTATCTTACGATCGTCACGACTGCTTCCCTGCTGCCGCTCGAAGTCTACGAACTCGCCAAACACGCCAGCATCGGCAAAGGCGTCGTGCTAGTGATCAACCTCGCCGTGGTTGCCTACCTGATCCGCGAGCTTCGCCGCTTTCCAAAGCGATCCTGACGGCTCCGCCCGATTTTCAGACTGGACGGTCAGGGCTCTTGATGGGGCGCGTGTCGCGGAGACGCCGCGGCGAATAAAAATAGCTTATTACGAAAGAAAATTGGAGAGGTTTGCCTTGCCGGCCAAACGCTACGGAATCGTCACGCTGTACCCTTCACGCACGGCCGCGGCGCTCTCCTTGCCTTGATAGCGGTAAACAACGATCAAAATCTTGTCCGCGCCTACGGCTGGATCTCCGCCCAAGGCGCTATTGGTGACGACGAAACTCAGCACGCCTTCACGAATCCTGCTCCGAAGGACCTCCGTCACGTTCACAGTCCTTCCCTGCACGCCGTAATAACCGCCGATGATTTTTAGGCTGTTCCACTCATCCCGGTCGCGGTCGCCGTAATGCGCAGGGCGGGCATCCCGGTCGTGGTCGCCGTGGTTCACGCCGTGGTCGTCCCGATCGCGGTCGCTGTAATTCGCAGGGTGATCGTCCCGATCATCATGGCGCACCGTATACATACGGGCTTCCACGAAGCCGCCCTCGTTGTAACTGAATTGGCGTTCCTCATTCCTGCGATTTTTGGCGAAGATGTGCAGAGACTTGTCTTTTCCTACGGCGGGATCCCCGCCCATGGTTTGATTATTCACTGCGACTCTGCCATTCACGCCACCGCGCTCGATGAGGTCTTTGAGAATATCGGTGACGTCACTCCGCTGGTTCTTGAAACCATAGTCAGCACGCTGGATCTGCCAGCCTTCCTCCTGGGCGCGCAATCCGGCCGTGAAAAGAGTGGCGCCAATGGCGAAGATGACCAAGGCGATGACGAACAGAACATATCGATTTGCAAGTTTCATTCGAGGCTCCTCCAGGGCGCAGGCCCTCTGCGTTCTTTGTTCCACTTTAACTCTGGTGGCGGCAGCTGGTAATAACTAATCGAGGCGGGATTGTCTTGAATGTCTACATCCACAGCACCGCTTCCTTCCAGCGCGGCCTTCGGTTCAATAGTCGTATCGGTGTGGTGTCCCTGGCGAGGGAGCGCCGCTCGATTTGCAGACTCGCAGGTCATTACCCTCCGGGAAGACGGGCTAGCCAACGAAGATATCTACGTTGCGTCTCGTGAGGCAACGCAGCTAAACTTCGGGCACTATGAAACGCAAATTCTTCATCGTTGCCGCGATGATCCTTTTTGGTCTCCCCGTGCGGGCGGAACAGCCCAAGTCCCTTTTCTACCTGACGCGCGATCCCAAGTCCGTGCGTTCTTTCCTGGCCCATGCCGACAAGATCGACATCCTCGTTCCTGCATGGTATTCCGTTGATTCGAACGGCCTCGTCTCCGGCGGCCCTAATCCACTAGTACTTGAAACCGCGCGTCAGCACCATGTCCCCATCATGCCTATCGTTGTCAACAATGGATTTTCGCAAGAAGATTTTCACAAACTACTTATGAATCGAGCAGCCTACGAAACCATGGCTAGCGGGCTTATGGCCGCCTGCAAGGAAAACGGCTATATGGGCTTTCAGTTCGATTTCGAAAACATCAGCTGGACAGACCGCAGCGCGTTTTCGACCATGGTTTCCAACGTCGCTTCGGGGTTTCATAGCGCCAAACTCCAACTCACCATCGCTACCGTGCCGAATGCTCCCGGCGCGCCCGGTGAAGGCGGGTTTTCCAATTGGATCTACGAGAATTGGCGTGGCGCGTACGACTTGTCGGCGCTGGCGCAAAGCGTGGATCTCGTCTGCCTGATGACCTATGATCAGCACACGCGCTGGACCGCCCCGGGTCCCGTAGCTGGATGGGCCTGGACCACCGGCAACCTCGACTACGCGCTAAAGTTCGTACCTCGGGAAAAGCTTTCACTGGGGATCGCGCTCTACGGCTATCACTGGTTCGCTGGTACGCCGGTGAAAGCTCCCGCGCAAACAGGCTTTCCTGCCACGGACAAACCCAACCCAAGCGCGGAATACATCGCCACCGACGACGCCCTGGATCTCGCCAGGGCTTACAACGGCCACGTCGAATGGGATCCCGTCGACCGTTCCGCCTGGTTTTTCTTCTATCGCGACGACTTGAGAGAATGGATATTTTTCACTGACGCCCGCACGTTCCGCGAGCGCTATACGCTGGTAAAAGACCGCGGTTTGCAGGGATTCTGCTCCTGGGTTCTCGGGGAGGAAGACGCTGCCATCTGGGAACTCCTGCCTTCCCACAAATGAATGCTCGCAGGACGCGCTTGTTCCTGTCCCTTCGATTTGCAAATCCTTAAGTCTTCCCTCATCATTATTTGTTTGTTTGGGGACGCGGCACGCTTCCGCTGCGGCAATTCTTTTTCCAGGTTCATTTTTTTCTGTCGGTCGTATTGCGATCGTTCAATAAAAGGAGCGGCATGGAAAAGCCTTCCAAAATAGCGCCCGCCAAGGGAAAACTCGGGGTGCTGCTTCCGGGCCTGGGCGCTGTCAGCACGACCTTTATGGCCGGCGTCGAGCTCGTCCGCAGAGGCAAGGCGCAGCCCGTGGGGTCGCTCACGCAGATGGGCACCATTCGGCTGGGCAAGCGCACGGACGCGCGCTCGCCGCTCATCAAGAAATTCGTTCCTCTTGCCGAGCTGAAGGACCTCAGCTTTGGCGGCTGGGACATTTTCAGGGACAACGCGTACCAGTCTGCGGCGAATGCAGGTGTCCTGAATCCGCAGGATTTGGAAAAAGTGAAGCCCTTCCTCTCCACCATCAAGCCCATGAAGGCCGCGTTCGATCACGATTTCGTGAAGCTGATCGATGGACCCAACATCAAGAAGGGCAAGAACAAGTACGAGCTGGCACTACAGATCAAGGAAGACATCGCCAACTTCCGCAAAATTTCGCGCGCTTCGCGGCTGGTAACCTGCTGGTGCGGTTCAACGGAATCTTTCGTCAAGCCCGAAGAAGTACACTCCACTCCGGAAAAGTTCATCGAGGCGATGAAGTCCAATCACCCGGCGATCGCGCCCTCCATGCTGTACGCCTGGGCTTCGGTTACAAGCGGGGTGCCTTTTGCCAATGGCGCGCCAAACTTGACCGTGGATATCCCCGCGATCCAGACGCTCGCGCACGACCACAACGTGGCAATCTGCGGAAAAGATTTCAAGACCGGTCAGACGCTTATGAAAACCATCCTTGCGCCGGGGTTCAAGGCCCGCATGCTGGGGCTGGATGGCTGGTTCTCCACAAACATTCTCGGCAACCGCGACGGCGAAGTTCTGGAAGACCCGGGCTCATTCAAAACCAAGGAAGAGTCCAAGCTCAGCGTGCTGGAATATATTCTCCAGCCGCAGTTGTACCCGCAGCTTTACGGCAAGATGTGCCACAAGGTGCGCATCAACTACTACCCGCCGCGCGGCGACAACAAAGAAGGCTGGGACAACATCGACATTTTCGGCTGGCTCGGCTATCCGATGCAAATCAAGGTGGACTTCCTCTGCCGCGATTCCATTCTGGCCGCGCCGCTGGTGCTCGATCTCGTCCTATTTCTGGACCTGGCCCAGCGCTCGGGGATGCGCGGCATCCAGGAGTGGCTCAGTTTCTACTTCAAGTCGCCGATGACCGCGCCGGGGCTGTACCCCGAGCACGATCTGTTCATTCAGTCCATGAAGCTGAAGAACACGCTTCGCTGGATGAAGGGCGAGGACCTCATCACGCACCTCGGCCAGGAGTATTACGATTAGGTCGCGTTAGGCACCGTGGGCGGTGGCGGATTTCGCTTCGACGGCATCCAACACGCGCGAAGAATAGACCAGCGCTGCGCCTGCGTTCATCGCGACCGCGACGCCGAGCGCTTCGCTGATTTCTTCTTTTGTGGCTCCGGCTTTCAGCGCTGCGTCAGTATGCACAACGATGCAGCCGTCGCAGCGGGTTGTCACGGCTACGGCCAGCGAAATGAGCTGCCGCGTTTTTTCGCCGAGCTTGCTGGCCTTTGAATTGGCGGCGCTGAGCGTTTGATAGCCGCGAACCGTGTCTGGCGAAACCTTCATCAGGTCTCCGATGCGGGCGCCGACCTCCTTATGGTATTGATTCCAGTCCATCATCATGGCAATTTCTCCTCTCGTGTGATTCCAAAATCGAACGCGATTATACTCTCTGCCTCTATGAGTGTGTTATCTTCTCCAATTCACGCGAGCCGCCGCGTTATACGGCGGTTGTTGGGGCGCGGCGCAACCTTTTCTTCGTGCGCCAGTTGAGCAGTCGAACCTATTCCAAGGAGCCGTATTCATGAAGAGTTCGTATAACGGAAAGACTGTCCCTTCCGAAGGCAAGCCGATCGGCTACACAAGCGGCGAACTGCAAGTACCGGACACGCCGGTTATTCCGTTCATCGAAGGGGATGGAACGGGACGCGACATCTGGAAAGCGTCAAGGCGAGTGTTCGACGCGGCGGTGGAGCATGCTTACGGCGGGAAGCGGCAGGTAGCGTGGTTCGAAGTCTTCGCCGGCGAGAAGGCCTTCAATGCATTTAAAGAGTGGCTGCCGGGCGATACCGTCGACGCCATCCGGGATTTCCGCGTGGCCATCAAGGGGCCGCTGACGACTCCCGTGGGCGGAGGTATTCGCTCGTTGAACGTGGCGCTGCGGCAGATATTGGATCTGTATTCCTGCGAGCGGCCGGTCCGCTATTTTACGGGCGTGCCTTCTCCGGTGCGCGAGCCGGAAAAAATGAATGTATTCATCTTCCGGGAGAATACCGAAGATGTGTACATCGGGATCGAATGGAAATCCGGCTCGCCCGAAGCGAAGAAGCTCCTCGAGTTTTTGAACAACGAAATGTTGAAGGATGGGAAGAAGCAGATTCGCTGGGACTCCGGAGTGGGCATCAAGCCGATTTCCCCTACGGGAACGAAACGGCTGGTGCGGCGGGCCATCAAGTACGCGCTGGCGAACAAGCGCAAGAGCGTGACGCTGGTGCACAAGGGCAACATCCAAAAGTTTACGGAGGGCGCGTTCCGCGATTGGGGCTATGACCTGGCGCGCGAAGAGTTCCGCGCGCAGACGATCACGGAACGCGAGAGCTGGATTATCGACAACCTCGACAAGAATGCGGCGCTCACGGTGGAGCAGAACGCGGCGCTGATCGAGCCGGGACTCGAGCAGGCCACGGACGCGTTCAAGAAGACGGTCTATGGCGAAGTGAAGCAGACGCTCGACGCGATTTACGCCACTCACGGCAAGGGAAAGTGGAAGCAGAAGCTGATGATCAACGACCGCATCGCGGATTCCGTGTTTCAGCAGGTGCTGTTGCGGCCGGATGAATACAGCGTGCTGGCGACTTCCAATTTGAATGGAGATTATTTGTCGGATGCTTGCGCGGCGCAGGTGGGCGGGCTGGGCATGGCGCCGGGATCGAATATCGGCGACGGATTCGGCGTTTTTGAAGCGACGCACGGCACCGCGCCAAAGTATGCGGACAAGGATGTGATCAATCCAAGCTCGGTGATGCTTTCCGGAGCGATGATGTTTGAGTTCCTGGGATGGAAGGAAGCGTCCACGCTGATCGAGGATGGCATCGCGCGCACGATTCAGCAGAAGCGCGTGACGTACGATCTCGAGCGGCTCATGCCTGGCGCGACGAAGGTGGGCACATCGGCATTTGCATCGGCAATTATTGAGAATATGAAGGAAGCCGCTGTGGCTCGCTAGTCAGAAAAAATATTCTAACGCAGAGACGCAGAGAGCGCAGAGGATTCTCGGAGAAGAATTTTATTGGAGACAAGGAGCGGCATGAGCAGAAAAAAAGTGACGGTGGTGGGAGGCGGTTTTGTGGGGTCGACCACGGCGCAGCGAATTGTGGATCTGGAACTGGCCGACGTGGTGCTGACCGACATTTTGGACGGGCCGCCCGCAGGCAAGGCGCTGGACATGATGGAGTCCGGGCCGATCACGCGGACGGATTCGCGTGCCACCGGTATTTCCACGTCGACGGGCGATTACTCGGCGACAGCGGGAAGCGAGGTGGTCGTGATCACCGCGGGGTTTCCTCGCAAGCCGGGAATGAGCCGCGACGATTTGCTGAAGGCCAATTACGACGTGGTGAAGGCCGTCGTCGAGCAGATCGTGAAGCATTCGCCGAACTGCATCATCATCGTGGTGACAAATCCCCTGGATGCCATGGCGCAGGCGGCGCTCAAGGTCAGTGGCTTCCCGAAGCACCGAGTGCTAGGGATGGCGGGAGTGCTGGACTCAGCGCGCATGAGCACTTTTGTGGCGATGGAATGCAAGGTCAGCGTGGAAAACGTGCACTCCTTTGTGCTCGGCGGGCATGGCGACGACATGGTGCCGCTGCCACGGTATTCCACGGTGGCGGGAATTCCCCTTCCCGATCTGCTACCGAAAGAACGCATCGACGCCATCGTCGAGCGTACGCGCAAGGGCGGCGCGGAGATCGTGAATTTGTTGAAGACCGGCTCCGCGTACTATGCGCCGTCCGCCGCGGCTGTCGAAATGGTGGAAGCGATTCTAAAGGACAAGAAAAAGATTCTGCCCTGCGCCGTGTATCTCGACGGAGAGTACGGAATAAAAGGACTGTTCGTCGGCGTGCCCGTGAAACTTGGCGCCAAAGGCGTCGAGGAAATCATTCAGATCAAACTTACGGCCGAGGAAAACGCGGCGTTGCAAAAATCGTCGGCGTCAGTGCGGGAGCTAGTGACGGTGCTCGGACTATAAGCAACCGACCGCCGCCAATTTTCCTTACCATCCGAAGATTTTCCCCGCGCCGTATACCAAAGCCAGCGTGAAGCCCGCGATCGCCACTTCGCCGATCGCTCCGACCGCGAACGGCCGGAGGCCCTGCTTGCGCATCTCGCTGAAATTGGTGCGCAGGCCAACGCCCGCGAAAGTGAGCAGAAACGCCCAGCGCGAAAGATTGGCGAGCGCTCCGACCTGCTCCTTGTTGAAGAAGTGATAGGTGGCGAGGACCGAGATCAGCAGGAAGCCGAGGACGAACTTCGGAAATTTTTGCCATAGGAATGCTGCCTTGTTCCCAACAGCTTGCGCTTGTCCTTTGCCCGCCCAGTAGATGGCGTAACCGAGAACCACGAATCCGATCATCGCGTTGCGCGTGGACTTGACGAGCACCGCAAGTTTTCCGGCGGCGTCCGAATATAGCGCTCCCGCGGCGGTAGCTTCCGCGGTATTGTCTACTCCCAGGCCGGCCCACAGTCCGTATGCTCGATCGCTCAGATGAAGCGCATGACCGATCAGCGGAAACGTAAAGAGGGCCAGCGCGCCGAGAGCGAGAATGGCCGCGATGGAGAACGAAGAATCTTCGTCGTCCGCTTCGATGGCGCCCTTGGTGGCGATGATCGCGCTCACGCCGCAGACGGCCGAGCCAACGGCAAGAAGCGTCGTGAGTTTGGGCTTGAGCTTGAACAGACGGCCGAGAAGAGTCATGAACGCGAGAGAACCGACAATTTCAATAGCCACCAGAATGAGACTGACTCCGCCGAGCTTGAGAATGTCTCCGAGAAGAAAGCGCGCGCCGAGCAGGACGATCCCCGTCTTCAGCCAGAATTCGTAGGTGGCGACACCCGTACGGAAAATTGCCGGAACGCCCACCGTGTTGGAGATCACCAGGCCAAGCACAATGGCCCAAAGGACGTATTCAATATTCGGAAACGTCCAGTGATGGGCTTTGGCGTAGGCGCCGACGTTTTGCTCCAGCAATTTGCCCGCATAGCCGACAGCCGCGAGCAGTAGCACACCGGGAATAACGGGCAGAAATCGCAGCGCCGGCTGCACCGGCTGAACTTGAGGAACCGTGATTACATCAGCCATATCTCTCTATCTCCATTTTTCCGGCAATCTTCACCAGGGGATGTGCCTGAACACTCCCGTGCGGACCAGCAGCGCCAGAAGAAAAGCCACCAGCACTGCCCAAGTATCGAGCGACAACTTCCAGCGGCTTCCAGTCTTCCCTGCTACTATTTCTGCACTCATAAGGTATGCTCCTAGCGATTTAGCTCACCGATGTTTGTCCCAAATCCGGATCTTTCCGATTCGTGCCCCAGAACTGCGCATTGATTTCCGCAACGTCGCGTGACGCCACGCGGCCGACAATCAACAGCGCCGGAGCCGGGAGTTTTTCTTCGCTGCCCAGTCTGGCGACATTGGACCAACGCACTTGCTGTTGAGAACCCGTTGCACGGGAGACGATCACGCACGGAAGGTCCGCCGGAAGCCCGCCTCCGAGCAATCGCGCTGAAACCTCGGCATAATCTGCGCCGGGCATGTACAAAACCAGTGTGGTCGTGCTTGTGACGCAACCCCAATCCATGGCACTGCCGTCGATTCCGCGCGAGAACGTAGTAAGCAGAATTTGCGAGGCCACCCGGCGATCGGTGAGCGAGATTCCCGCGGCCGCCGCGGCTCCGAGTGCGGCGCTAATGCCCGGAACGATTTCATATTCAATTCCGGCTCTGCGAAGGGCTTCGATTTCTTCTCCAGCGCGGCCAAAAATCGATGGGTCGCCGCCTTTCAGCCGGACGACGGTCGGACGCTTCCGGCCAAACGAAACCAGAAGCGCGCTGATTTCATCTTGAGTAAGGAGTTTCTGGCCAGCGCGCTTGCCTACGTTAATGATCTCGGCAGCGGGTGAAATCATCGCCAGGACAGCATCGCTAACGAGCGCATCGTGCAGGACAACGTCGGCACGAGCGAGCAGGCGTGCCGCTTTCAAGGTGAGCAACTGGGGATCACCCGGCCCTGCGCCAATGAGATAAACCTTGCCCATCATGCCACGCACTCGCCACGGCCCAGTTTCAGGGAATAAGTCTCTGTGTCTCCCCAGTCCACGAAGATATCCTCGGAGGTGGCTGTCACCTCGGCTAGGGGAAGCAGTCGCTCTTTGATGGTTTTGTCTCCCGTGCGCGTCACCCATGCGGAAAATGTTTCGGCCGCCTGACGGTCCTGCTGATAGAAACTCAGGAGCTCTCGAATAATCGCGGGAATGGGCCGGGCAGGCACAGCCATGATCTGGCGCGCGAAGCGCACGCCGTCGGCATTCACCTTGCCGCCGAGCAAAAGCTGATAATACGGAGCCTGTTGTTCGCCAACCTTCCTGACGTTGCCGTAAAACCCGATATCGGCAATGTGATGATGCCCGCAGGAATTCGGGCAGCCGCTGATTTTGATGCGCAATTTCTGGATTTCTGGATCGGTGTAATCGTTCAGCTCGCGCGAAAGAACTTCAGCCAGCGTAAGAGACCGCGTAATCCCAAGATTGCAGGTGGTGGCTCCCGGGCATCCCGTGACGTCGGAAATAGTGCGCGCTCCGGCCGTGGCCAGATCAAATGCGCGAAGCTCGTCGTAGATCGCGCGCACACGGTCAAAAGGAACCCACGGAATGACCAGATCCTGATTGACGGCAATGCGCACGCCAGTCAGTTTGTTCTTCTCCAGAACATCCGCGAGGCCACGCATTTGGTTGCTATGAAATGTTCCGGCAGAAAGTTTGACCCACACGCCGCCGTATCCGGCCTGGCGCTGAAACATCAGATTGTGCCCGGCCCAGCGGTCGTATTCGGGATCCGTTTGTGTCCCAGCCCTTACAGAGGATAGAGGCGACGGCGCGATGGTGACCAGCGTCGGCTGGATAGGAGTGGGCACCGTAAAAGTCTCTGTCGGAGCCTGCGAGACCTTGCGCTTTTCGGCAACCAGGCGGCGGAACTCTTCGATGCCCTTTGCGCGCAAGACAAATTTCAATCGCGCCATGAGCTTGTTCTTGCGGTTCCCCGTTTCCGTGAAAACCCGCAGAATGGCTTCAATCGTGGGAAGCAGCTCCTCTTCAGGCAGAAAATCCGTGAGTACTGCGGCCTCCGTGGGCAAGCTTCCCAGCCCGCCGCCGACGAGAACTTTGAAGCCGCGATGCGACGTGCCGTTGTTGCCACGGACTTGCGCGATGAGGCCGACGTCATGGATTCCGGCAACCGCGCAATCGCCGTCGTTTTCGCAGCCGGAGAAAGCGATCTTGAACTTGCGTGGCAAGTCGTGAAAATCGGGATGGCGCAAGAGATATCTCGAGACGCCCAAAGCGTAGGGGGTCACGTCAAACGCTTCGCCGGGGCAAATACCCGCTACCGGGCAGGCCGTGACGTTGCGCACGGTGTTACCGCAAGCCTCGCGCGTGGTGAGGCCCGCATCCGCGAGCAAGCGCATGGCGCCGCCCACATTTTCGAGTTTCACGAAATGGAATTGAACGTTTTCGCGCGTGGTGAGGTGGCCGCGGCCGGTCGAGTACTCGTCGGCGATAATCGCCAAGGCGCGGAGCTGTGCGGGCGTGAGCACCCCCGCAGCAATCTTGACGCGCAGCATCTGGAAGCCCGGCTGCCGCTGGCCATAGGTCCCGTGTTTCAGGCGGAAAGGACGAAATTGTTCCGGCGTGATGGCGCCGCTCTGCAGCTCCCGGATGCGCTCTTCAAAACGGACTATTTCCGCTTCGATGGCTTCGCGGCTGTGCCGTTCTTCGACTTCTGTTAATGCTGCCACGGGCATAATTCTCGGCTCCAAGTTCTCTGCTCTGAAAACCCTTGATCCAAAAGAAAAAGCCCACATAACCAGGCTCTCTGGCATGTGGGCTTCAGAACTTTACGATTCAGCTACAGCTAAGTCCGGAAACTCCTCTGGCCAGAGATGGGGATCGTGCAACACGCAGCGTTGCACGTGCAGGGACAACACATCAGCTGGCAACAGGTCTTCATGAAACTAAAGCATACTTTCCAGCCCGCCCCTTGTCAAAGGGTAGGCCCTACAAAAGATTAGATGCATCTTACTCAAAAAAGTAATCCATGGCAACCGAATTATTACCGAATTATTACGGCTTCGCGGCTGCCGGCGCCGGCCCCATCAAAGTAGCGGTCTTTATCGAGTCCAGCTTGGGCCAGCCTTTATCGAGATAGGGTTTACCTAGCTTGGAGATTTGATCCTGATCGGGACCAGCGCTGTCCCCGTATTGGTCGTAGAACATGTCTACCACCTTCATCCCCGGAGTCTCGACGTAGCCGAAAGGTGAGAAACCTTGCCGGTCGAGCCCCACGTTGTCACTCAAATTGATAAAGATTTGCGTCGAGCGGGTATTTGGCAGGCTCGTTTTCGCGTACGTCAAGTAGCCACGCTTGTTGGACTGCGTGACGGGTTCATCCTGGATATTGGCCTTCTCCCACGCAGCCGCAACAGGCGGATAGGCACTGATGCCAAACTGAACGACGAAGCTGGGCACCACGCGGAAGAAGCTGGCGTTGTCATAAAAGTGGTGCTTCACTAGATTGTAGAAGCGGTCGGCGCCGATGGGAGCCCAGGCGCGATTGACAGTTACAACAAAATCTCCGCGCGTGGTCGTGAACTTCACCTTAAACGTGTCCGGCGCTTTGTCCTTGAGGAGAGCTGCGCGAAGAAGTGCGCGGTCGTAACCTGAGTGTGGTGCGGGCGCCGGTGCGCTGGCGGTTGCATCCGGCTGCGCTGCCGCGGCGGCCGGTGGCGTTTCCGCCTTTGGAGCAGCCGTCGCCTCGGCCTTGGGTTGTTCCGGCGGTGCTTCCGCAGTCTGCTCCTTCGCCTTACAGCCGAAAAACAGCGTTCCCATTGCCACAGCCGTGACAAACCACTTTACGCGTTTCATTTTCTAACATTCCCCCCTATGCTTCCTTCTCAAATTTTCTCGACTGCTCTTACTTCCTGGCATTCAGCTCGCGGCTAACGCCTTCGACTTCCGTCATGACGCGAAGAGTATTCTCGCCGAGAATTTTCTTTACGTCACCCTCGGAGTAGCCTTTTTGCAACAGGACTTCTGTGATCTTCGGGAGTTTCGTGGCGTCTTCCATGCCGTAAGGCATATTGGCGCCGTCGAAGTCCGAGCCCAGGCCGACGTGTTCGATGCCGGCAACTTTCACGGCGTGGTCGATATGCTCGATGATCTTGCTGAATTCCACGCGCGGGAGCTTGCCCTGTTCGACGTACTCGCGGGTGATGCGGTCGCCCTCGATAAGCTGGCAGCCTTCGTTCTCCGCGCACCGTTTCATAACCTCGGCGCTGATGGCCTTGTTTAGCTCCGGATCGGTTTTTTCCGCGTCGCGGAATTCCTGGCTGAGAAAGCCGACGTGGTAGTTGATCTGCACGACGCCGCCTTTCGCGGCGAGATCCTTCATCATCTGGTCGGTCATGTTGCGGGGCGCGTCGCAAATGGCGCGGCAGGAAGAGTGCGAAGCAATGAGCGGAGCTTTGCTGGTTTCCAGTGCATCGTAAAATGTTTTATCGCTGACGTGGGAAATGTCCACCATCACGCCCAGGCGGTTCATTTCGCGGACCACGTCCTTGCCGAAATCGGTAAGACCATTGTGCGCGGCCTTGTCCGTGGAAGAATCCGCCCATTCGTCATTGCCACTGTGGGTAAGCGTCATGTAGCGGACGCCCAGAGCCGCGAAGCTGCGCAGCACTCCCAGATCGCTGTTGATCATGTGGCCGCCCTCGACACCAAGGAGCGCCGCAATCTTTCCCTGTTTGTGGGCGTCGCGGATTTCGCCCGCTGTCGTCGCCAGAACGAGATCTTTTGAATGCTTGCGAACCTGCTCGCGTACCGCGTCGATCTGAATCAGTGCACGGTCAACGGCCTCGGGCCCGGTAATTTTGCTGGGCATCCAAATGGAAAAGAAAATCGCGCCAAGATTCCCCTCCCGCATGCGGGGAATGTCGATGCTCCCGGTCGTACTGCGCGGTCCGAGGTCGAACTTTCCGTCAAGAAAGCGCTGCGTCGTGTCGTCGTGCGTGTCCACGACGATCGAGGAGAAGTGCAGTTTGCGCGCTTTTTCAGAGATGGAATCGCCGGACACGGAAAGAATCGCAAGACCCATAGCGGAAATCCACACAACGGCTAATAGCAGGGCACGGACCATTTTTCCCCCAGAGAACGAAGCATAGATTGTAAACGGAATTGAGCGGAGAAAAGGCGCGAAATTTAAGATCTGGATCGCGCGGACCAGGCCACCGTTCCTGTTAACTCAGGACCAGCATCCGAGGGCGCAGTCCCAGGGCGACTCCAAATGCGCCATTCGGGGATAGCACCACAAGAAAACGGCAGCCGCCGCAACCAACACAACCAAGCTGACGCGGACACCGAAGATGCTGCGCGGCAGGTTACGCAGGGCGGCGGCGACGGCCACACCCAGGATCATCACAGCCGGGTAGTAGTAATAATAAAAAAGGCCCTTTTCGGGAGTCACGGCCCATTGAAGATAGTTTGCCGCGAAAAGGAGGAGAAGCAATCCCTCGGGCAAGGTGGTGGTTTTCCAAAAGCGCCACAGACACAAGAACAGTGCTGCCAAGCCGCCCCACGTGACAACGGGATTGCCAACTAAATAAGAAAGCGCGCGCTGCGGGCTCGTATTTAGCGGCCACGTGTACCAAGCGGAAGTAATGAACGGGTTGGAGACATTCGTTGTGCTGATGTACCAGATGAAGCGGTTCATGGCCATCAATTCATGAACGCCGAAAGGCCGATTGAGAATCCGGCACAGCGGCCAGTACGTGAGAAGGTAAGAGCTTATGGGCGCAACGACCAACCCGAGCAACAGAGTCGGGACGCCGATCTGCTGGATGTTCTGTGCATAGCGAGTAAGAGACAGGACGGAATTCGCGGGCGAGCGGCGTGCCACCCAAAGCAGTGCGAAACTCACCAAGAAAAGCACCGCAAGAGTGTCAATCGCATTCCACTTGCAGGCGCCGGCCAATCCCATCAAAACACCAGAGCAACAGAAAAGAAACCTGCGCCGGCCTGCACTGAGATCTAGAGCAATAGCCGCGGTGTACGCCACCAGACTCCACATCAGGAAGACCAACAAGAACGCGTCCATCATGCCGACGCGCGACATCACGAAGAGAAAATTATTGAAAAGACTCAGCCCGGCAGCAAAAATAGCAAGCTGGGAATCGCGCAAGAGCAGAAAAGTCCACAGATATACGGCGGCCAAAGTCAGCGCGCCGCAGAACGCGGCGGCAACTCGCCAGCCGAAAGGGTTATCCCCGGCGGCTTTCATGCCCATGGCCATGATCATTTTCCCTAAAGGGGGCCTTGCTAAGGGGGGAGGGAGTTGCGTGCTTGGGTTGGGTGCCTCTAGGAGAAAGGTTCTGGCTTCGGGAACAAAATAGGCTTCGTCGTAGTACGTCCTTGCGGGCCTGCCGATGCCGGCCAAAAAAACCACCAAGCCCACCACCCCGAGAATCAGGGCGGTAATCGTTGGACGATGAAGAATCCGCGGCAGAACGTTACTCTCCCTTGATGGACTACCGCCCGAACTGGATTCCAGGGATCCCTCCGCAAGAACGGCCGTTTGCGGGTCTTGCGATGTTGGTTCAAGGACAGCGGAACTGCCTTTCCGAAAGAGATTCCCCATGCACCAATTATATCTGCAGCATCTGGATGCGGTTTCCTAGCGGGCAGTTGCAGTGCGCAATAACCTAATACCGTTCTGAATGAAATCGTGTTTCTGCCGTTCCGCCGTCACACCAACTAACAAAGGAACCGCCATCTAAGTCTCAACCCTTTCAATCGGCAAGCGGTTGGGCAAGAAACAGGCTGCTGCCGGTTACCCTACAAGCCAGCCAAGAAGGGCCTGCTTCCAGGCGTCGCGATTCACTTCCGCGATGGACTCGGTCAGCGGAATGCCCTTGGGGCAAGCATGGACGCAATTTTGCGCGTTGGCGCACTCCTGGATGCCGCCCGGACCCATGAGAGCCCCAAGGCGCTCCCTTTTATTCATCGCTCCCGTAGGATGCATGTTGAACAAGCGCACCTGGCTGATGATGGCCGCGCCCACGAACTGATTATGCTCATTCACCTGCGGGCAAACCTCCAAGCAGTTCCCACAAGAGATGCAGTTCGAAAGCGGATAGCCTTTCTCCTGAATTTCGGGCGACACGCGCGGGCCTTCGCCAAGACTGTAAGTGCCATCGATGGGAATCCAGGCCTTCACGCGCTTGAGGCTTTCAAACATGAATTGGCGATCGACGGTTAGATCGCGCACCAGCGGAAACTTGGACATCGGCTCGATGCGAATGGGCTGCTCGAGCTGATCGACCAGCGCCGAACACGCCATGCGCGCTTTGCCGTTGATCAGCATCGCACAGGACCCGCAGATCTCTTCGAGGCAATTCGAATCGTAGGAAATCGGCGTGGTTTTCTTGCCGTCGCGCGTGACGGGATTTTCGGCGATGTCGCGCAAGCAAATGATGACGTTCATCGAAGGCCGCCACCGGAGAGAGAATTCCTCCCAGCGCGCGGCCTCTTTTGGCCCGGCTTGCCGTTTCACTTTGACGATGACTTGTTTTGTTTCTGCCATAATCCCTCGACCAACACCTGCCGCAAGCCCGACCTGCCGGTTCTACTTTGCTGCGTCGTAACGGCGCGGGCGCGGCTTGATCAAAGAAATGTCGACTGGGTCGTACGTAAGCTGGATGTCGTTTTTCACCCACTTCGCGCGCGTGGTCTTCAGCCAATTGGCGTCGTCACGCTCCGGAAAATCCGGCTTATAGTGCGCGCCGCGAGACTCATTGCGGGCCAGCGCGCCAATCGTGATGACCCGCGCCAGAACAATCATATTCTCCAATTCGCGGGCGAAGTTCAGCGTCTGGTTCGACCACTTCGCGCGGTCGCTGAGGTTGATTTTCTTGTAGCGTTCCTGCAACGCGCGAATCTTCGCGTCGGCCATCTCCAGGTTCTTGTTGATGCGCGTGACGGTGACGTGCTCCGTCATCACGTCTCCCAGTTCTCTCCAGATCGTGATGGGGTTCTCCGAACCGTCCTGGCTGATAAGTTTCTGATTTTTTTCTTCCTGGTGCTTTCTCTCGGCGTCGAAAACAGCGGACGGTGTGGACTCCGCTCCCTTTTCGAGATTCTTCGCGTATTTCACCGCCGCCGGCCCGGCAATCCCTCCCCCGAAAATGCACGAAACCAGCGAGTTTGCGCCGAGCCGGTTGGCGCCATGATACTGGTATTCGCACTCGCCCGCCGCGTAAATGCCGGGAACATTGGTGGCCTGGTCTTCGCCATTCACCCAGATCCCGCCCATGGTGTAGTGCATCGCGGGAAATACTTTCATCGGCTCGACGCGCGGATCGACACCGCAGAATTTTTCGTAAATTTCCAGAATCCCTTCGAGCTTGCGGTCCAGCGTTTCCCGCGGGATGTGCGTCACATCCAAATACACGGCCGGCTGACCGTCGACGCCGAGTTTTTCCTGATACACGATGCGGTGAATCGCGCGCGTGGCAATATCGCGCGGAACCAGATTCCCGTATTTCGGATACCACTCTTCCAGGAAATAAAACCGCTCCGCCTCAGGAATGCTTCTCGGCGCGCGCTTCTCCCCGGGATTGCGCGGCACCCACACGCGGCCGCCCTCGCCTCGAGCCGATTCGCTCATCAGGCGAAGTTTGTCTTCGCCAGGGATCGCCGTCGGGTGCACCTGGATGAATTCTCCATTGGCATAGTCCACGCCCTGCTGAAAGAGCGCGGCCTGCGCTGAACCCGTGCACACCACCGAATTCGTGGACCGGCCGAAGATCGCGCCGTTACCACCCGTGGCAAAAATCACCGCGTCCGCCCCGTACGTTCTTACTTCCATGGAGCGCAGGTCCATCGCGCAAATGCCGCGGCACACGCCGCCTTCATCGATAACCGCGGAGAGAAACGTCGCGCCTTCGAACTTCTTCACCTTGCCTTCGGATTCGTGGCGGCGTACCTGCTCGTCGAGAGCGTAGAGCAATTGCTGCCCCGTGGTTGCGCCCGCGAAAGCCGTGCGGTGATAAAGCGTGCCTCCGAACCGCCGGTAGTCGAGCAATCCTTCCGGCGTGCGGTTAAACATAACGCCCATGCGGTCCAGAAGATCGATGATGCCCGGAGCCGCCTCGCACATCCGCTTCACCAGCGGCTGATTCGCCAGAAAATCCCCGCCATAGATCGTGTCGTCGAAGTGCTTATCGACGGTGTCGCCTTCACCTTTTTGGTTCTTGGCGGCGTTGATGCCACCTTGAGCGCAAACGGAATGGGAGCGCTTCACCGGCACGATCGAGAAGAGATCCACCGGGATGCCCGCCTCGGCAACGCGGATGGTGGCCATCAGGCCGGCCAAACCTCCGCCTACGACTATGATCTTTGGCTGTCTCATTTGGTTGGCAGATAAGCGGAGAACGGATGCCAATCGAACCGGAAACTAAGAATGATCAGGATTCCGACTACGCTGAACGCAACGCCTACAAGCGCGCCAAATCGTCCCGCCGCTTGTTGCGCCTTGACGGTGGCCGCCAGCCCCCACTTGCACAGGAAATTCCAGATGCCCACGCCGAGATGGAACGAAGAAGCTAACACCCCCACGACAAAGAACGTGAAGTACCACGGATTCTGCATGTCCATGGCGACGCTTTCGTAAGTCGACGTGCCATGCGTGAGCCAGCGCTCCGTGTAAAGATGCCAGCCAATATACGCAAACGCGATGAGGCCCGTGTATCGCTGCGTGACGTAGAGCCAATTCCCTACCCACGGATACGCCGAAACGTTCGATTTGCCGCGCAGCCAAATGTAAATACCGTAGCCGCCGTGAAAGAGCATCGGCAGAAAAATGCCTCCCCACTCCACGATCAGGCGGAACGGAATGGTTTGAAGATCTTGCGAAGTCGCGTCGTACTTCGCGCGGCTGACGAGCGCGGAACTGTTGGACCAGAAATGCTCCGCCAAAAATGCGCCAACGGGAAGTAACCCGGTAAAAGAATGCAGCTTTCTGAGGAGGTAACTTGTGTCAGGCTGGGTTGCCGTCGAAGACATGCCCTCTCCGCCGCGTAAGTCCCAGCCGATCGCACGGAATGACTCGGGAGGAGCGTTGAGAATCCGCGACGAAATCAGTATAGGCACATGATTCCGGGTATGCAAGTTGGACTGTTCTTTCTGCGAGCACAAACAATTCGAAATCTTCTTGCGGCAGCAACGGAAGTGCCGGAAAATAAGACTTGACGCATGGGATGCGCTAGGCTCAAACCTCTCCCAGCCTCGGCTCCAACATTCATCTGCTTGCCATGAGCACAACACTGAGATTGGTTTCGGAGATGGAGCGCATCGCCAGCGCCCTCGGCGCGGAACGAGGGGAAGCATCGCAGGTTTCTCTTTCCTCTGTGGCCGAGAAAATCGCCAAAAATCTGGGCGTCAGGAATGAAGAAGTGGCGATTCTCGCGGTTTCCAAGCGCTGGCGCCACCTGCATTTTCTGGTCCCGGAAGCCCTGAAGAAGGTCGGTTTTATTCCACTTTCGAGCAATTCGGCCCTCGCGGCGCGCACCGCCCGCGATAGCCGTCCCGAGATCGAGAATAATTTTGCCGCCGCGAAGCACGTGACTGTGTTCGAAGGCGTGAAAACCACCGGGGAAGCCGCCGAACCGATTCAGAAAATGATCAGTGCCCCGATTCTCCGGGATGGCGCAGTCATTGGCGTTATTCAAATCACCCGGAAGGGGGCAACTGCGGCCGGCTCAGGCCCCGACTTCACCGCCGACGACCTCGGAAAAATCCTGGCGCTCTGCAAGCCTCTCGGCAAATTGCTCCATCACATCGCGGGCGAATGATCCTTCCCCGCCCACCGGAATGGTCATCCCACATTCATAATCTTTGCGCGCCTGCCGTCTTAAGGGCCGGAATTGCGTTGACACTGCAATACCTTCTTGTTACTTTTCCACAGCGGGAAAATTTTTCGCGCGCACACTACTCACGGAGGCACGGCAAACCGGCACCATGGCGTTCGTTGCTAAGAAAATCTTCCTCACCAAAGGCGTCGGTAAACATCGTGAAAGGCTCTCGAGTTTCGAGCTCGCTCTGCGGAACGCCGGCATTGCCGCGTGCAACATCGTTCGCGTCTCCTCCATTTTCCCTCCCAACTGCAAATTGATTTCTCGCAGTGAAGGATTAAAGCACATCAAGCCCGGGCAAGTCGCGTTCACGGTCATCAGCGAAAATTCCACCAAGGAAGCGCACCGCCTCATCGCTGCGAGCATCGGCTTGGCGTTGCCCAGCGACAAATCCATGTATGGCTATTTGTCCGAGCATCATTCCTTCGGGGAAACCGAAGAAGTCGCCGGCGAATATGCCGAAGAGCTCGCCGCGGAAATGCTCGCGACGACGCTGAACGTGGAATTCGATCCGGATTTGTCGTTCGACGAAAAAAAGGAAGTCTATCGCATCTCCAACAAGATCGTCCGCACCATGAACGTCACGCAATCCGCCGTCGGCGACAAGCGCGGCCTCTGGACCACCGTTCTCGGCGCCGCCATCCTCATCGGTGAAGACGACTAAGCAAATGAAAATATGCAGTACGCGATGTTTGGTTGCGGCTACGCTTTTTCTGATAGTTACGACCAAGAGCGTGTCGGTGCAGGAAGAGCCTTTGTGTGTCGAAAATTCGCCCGAGCGGCGAGGCGAGATCGGTTGCAGCATCATTGAGAACAAACCGCTGGCCGGTAATCTCAAGGAACCGCTGTTCTGGCA
>WNFS01000383.1_pt1 | contig 41687 bp, 42 predicted proteins | sample 5400141 | NCBI WGS metagenome assembly WNFS01 (sample SAMN13153358, study PRJNA577476) | soil metagenome | isolation source: 60 cm saprolite under Madrone tree | place: USA:California | collected 2016-06-14
CTCAATCTCCTGCTCGAGCCGACCGGTGCTCCCTCGCTGCCCGCCAACGTCTAGTCTCACGGCTTGGCGGCTTCAGGCAGGCCGGTCTCAGCGTTGGACGATGAGAAAATGGGGAGCATTGCAACGGGCGCCGTTCTCCAGTAATCACTGGTCCGAAGACCCAGGCAGGTCAGCACCGAAACCCGAAATCTGCTAGAGATCGCCCCATGTGGGCGTCACCCGTCGAGTATCTGCGCCTGGACCTTCGTGCCCACGAGTTGCTTCGCGACGTGCCTTTGTACGACGTCTCGGTCGTGGATCTTCCGGGCGGCGGTGACGGCCGGAGCGTGCCTATCGAAGGTCGATCCAGTAGGTCTCCCGGGTCGTGTAGCATTCAGCATATCCAGCCCCCCGCAACCATTGACGACGAGGGTTAGCAGACGCAGCAGCCGCTAACCCCTTTCGTTTATCCAGGAATTGCCAGGAATTCGTTTGGGGGCGGGGCGTAACGGAGGCCCCGATGACGGGCTAGGTTAGGTCGACGCGACAGCGAAGAGCCGCCAGTCGCCGGGCACACCCTTTAGCACGTGGCTCCCGCGATCGTCAAACCGAATGCCGGAGCCGGCCACGAGGTCCCTGACGGTCCCCGACGCCAGGACCTCTTGGGGCCGAGCCGCCGCTGCTATTCGCGCGCCGGTATGCACGCCCGTGCACGATCTTCTCGTCAGCGCAGGCCCCCGAGCGCTCGGGTGAGACCTGGGGAAAGTGCCCTGAGAAGGCCAGGTCACGCTCAGGTCACGCCTTGGTCGCGTCCTGGTCGTGCACAGGTTCGTTCGGCGCTGGCCAGCGATCGCGTGCGTAGTTCTCTCCTATCAGGAATTTCGGATTAGGGTTACGGCCGCGGGCGCACAGCGGCCATAACCGTTCTCCCGTCGAAGGCGTCAACGACATCGTAGTCGTCATCAAGGATATGCGCGCCTCCGGGGTTGCCGGATTTTCCCGGCTTGAAGCTTGTCGAGGTCGCTCGTGCCATGCGCGCCTCCGGGTGGTCCTCCAGGCCTGTGAGGATTCCCGTTCTTGGAGCTTTGGCGTAGCCCGAATCCGTCTCAGTGAGACGGCGCGAACTGCTCCAGGCAATCCCGTACCGCGCGGTAGGCGGTCGCCCGTGAGAGACCCCTGCTCACATGCGGTTGGCCTCGGGCGTGTCGACCGGCGTCACGGCCACAGCGCAGACGTCTACACAGCGTGACGCCGGTGCCATTCCGGTGCCACGGCGCTGTCCGTTTCAGGCACTTTTGGTCCGCTTCTGTCCACTTCAATACGGTGAGCGAGCGACGCTGAAAATGGGCGTGAACGCGTAGAAGTCACGGGAGTTTCGGAGGTGTTTCGAATGGTGGCCCCAACGGGATTCGAACCCGTGTTTCAGCCTTGAGAGGGCCGTGTCCTGGGCCTCTAGACGATGGGGCCGGCTGAACGCGACAACGGCGCTACCCGAAAATTAGTTGGCTGGGGGAGGAGGATTCGAACCCCCGCTGCGTGGTCCAGAGCCACGTGTCCTACCACTAGACGATCCCCCACCAACGCACCCAACCTTACCACACCCCCCCAACGCGTCAGCGGATCGCCGTCTTGAGCGTGCGGCTCGGGCGGAAGCGCGGGACCTTGGCCGTCGGAATCTGGATCTCTTTGCCGGTGCGCGGGTCGCGTCCATTCCGAGCGGCGCGACGGGTGACGACGAACGTGCCGAATCCGGAAATCGTGACGCGGCGACCGCGGCGCAGCGAATCGATGATACCGCCGACGAACGCGTTCATGGCGCGCTCCGCGGAGGTCTTCGAGCCCCCCGCATGCTTCGCCATGATCGCCACCAGCTCGGCCTTGGTCATCGCGCACCTCGCCCCTCTCTAGCCTGTCAGGGCGACGGTGTCAATCAGGTAGTCACGCGGCGCACCGCATCGAGGAAGAACGCGGGCTGGAACGGCTTCTCGACGACGAGCACGCCCGCCTCCCGGAGGAACTTGAAGGCCTCGCGGTTCGCGGTGTCACCCGTGATGAAGATGAAGCGTTGGTTGAGCGACGGATCGCCCTTCGTCGCGTCGCGATAGAACTCCTCGCCGTCACCGTCGGGCATGCGGATGTCGGACACGATGAGGTCATAGCGCTGGCGGCGCACGCGCTCGAGCGCCTCGCGCCCGCCCGTGGCGACGTCGACGCGCCAGCCGGTCTGGCTCAAGATCGTCACGATGAGGTCGAGCACGCTCGCCTCATCTTCCACGACGAGCGCCGCGCGACCTTCGCCCGTGACGATCATGGGCGAGCCCGCCGGCGCCGCGCGCCGCGCGGCCGTGGACAGGGCGACCGGCAGCGCCAGCCTGAAGACCGTCCGGCCCGGGCGGCTCTCGACGCCGAGGTGGCCGCCGTGCTCCTCGACGATCCCGTACGAGACCGAGAGGCCGAGGCCCGTGCCGGTGCCGACGGTCTTGGTCGTGAAGAACGGCTCGAAGACGTGCGGGAGCGCGTCCGGCGGGATCCCCGGACCATCGTCGATCACCTCCGCGTACACCGAGCGCCCGTCTCGGTTCACGCCGGTGGTCAGGGTGATGCGCCCGCCGTGCTTGCCTTCCAGTATGGCTTGCTCGGCGTTCAGCAAAAGGTTCAGGAACACCTGTTCGAGCTGGTGCTGGTCGGCCAGCACCGACGGCAGGCCGCGGGTGAACTTCTTCTCGACGGCGATCGCCGAGGTCTGGAGCTGATTGATGCGCAGCGCCAGGGTCTGCTCCAGGACGTCGTTCAGGCTGACCGTGGTGCGCTCGGCCGGACGCTGGCGGGCGAACAGCAGCAAGTTGCGGACGATCTTCGCCATCCGGTCGGCCTGGGCGACCATCAGCTCGATCGGCCGCAGCACCGCCGCCGGCACTTCGCGCGCAAGCAAGAGCTGGCCGTAGCCGACGATCACGCTGAGCGGGTTGTTCAGCTCGTGCGCGACGCCGGAGACGAGCTGGCCGAGCGCCGACATCTTCGCGGCCTGCACGAGCTGGGCCTGCGTCTCGCGCAGCCGCACCAGGCTGTCGCGCGCGCTCGCATAGAGGCGCGCGTTCTCGAAGGCGAGCGCCGCCTGGTCGGCGAGCGCTTCGAGCGTCTGCAGCTCCTCGCGCGAGAACGTGCTGCCGGGGTCGGCGCCGAGGCCGAGGGCGCCGATCACCCGCTCATGCGTGACGAGCGGCACGCCGACGACGGCCCGATAGCCGCTCGCGCGGATCCGCTCGCGGACCCACGACGAGAGCTGGATGGCGGGATCGGCCAGGATGTCGGCGGAGGTGACGATCCGGCGCTCGGCGACGGCGCGGCCCACCGCGCCCTCGCCCGCCTTGAAGACCAGCTCCTGCATGATGTCGGCATCGGCCCCGTGCGTGGCGAGCGCGCGCAGCGCCCCGGCCTCGGGCTCGAGTAGGAAGACGCCCGCGGCCCGCGCGTTGACCAGATCGGCGGCGCCCCGCGCGAGCAGCTTGGCGATCGGCTCGACCTCCAGGGTGGACGTGAGCTCGCGGGCCAGACGCGCCAGCACCTCGGCGACGTCGCGCCGCCGCTGCGCCTCGCGGTAGAGGCGGGCGTTCTGGATGGCGATGGCCGCCTGGGCGAGGAACAGATCGATGAGGTCCTGCTTGTCCTTGCCGAAGCGCAGCGGCTCGGAGTGGCCGAGCGCCATGACCGCGAGCAGCTCTTCCCCGGCGAGTACCGGGTACCCGACGAAGCTGCGGATCCCCCACCGCTCCGTCCAGGCGCGATTCACGAGCCGCTCGTCGGCGAGCATGTCGTCGACGACCAGGGGCGTGTGGTGGCGGGCGACCCAGCCGACGCCGCCCTGGTCGTAGGGCATGATCCGCGGCGAGAGCGATTCGATCATCTCGGGAACGGTGCCGCTCGTGAACGAGAGGATGCGGCGCTGCTCGTCGGCCAGCCAGAAGGTCGCCAGGAGCGCGCCGGTGAGCTCGGCGGCCGACTCGGAGATGGCTCGCAGCAGCGCATCCAGCTCGAGCGCGCTCGAGATGCGACGGTTGACGGTCGTCAGCGCCCGGATGCGGGCGGCCTCGGCGTGCTCGGCCTCGTAGAGCGACGCGTTCCGGATCGCGATGGCCGCCTGCTTGGCCAGGAACTCGAGCGCGGCGATCTCCTCGCTCCCAAAAGTATGCTCGGTCCAGTAGTGGACGACCAGCGCGCCGAGGATTCGATCCTTCAGGGCGAGCGGGGCCGCCGCTGTAGCCTTGAAGCCCTCCCGCTCGATGTCGGCACGGCGGGCGGGCGCCAGCCAGAGCTTCGAGTCGGTCAGGACGTTTCGCGTGGCCACCGTGCGTCCCTCGCGCACCGCCACACTGATGGGGCCGCCGCCGATCGGAATCGTACCGACCACCGCGTATTGCTGACTCAGTCGGCCCGCCGCCCGCATGACGCGGAACTCGCTCGCGGCGGTGTCGCCCAGGACGACCATCGCCGACTCGGCGCCCATGACCTCGAGCGCCTTGCCGACGATGGTGTCGAGCACCTCGTTGAGGTCGAGCGACGAGGTGAGCGACTGGCCGATGGCCTCCATCGCGTGCAGCAGGAGCGCGCGGCGCTGGGGGTCGCTCACGTCGGTGAAAAACGCCGCCGCGCCCCCGACCCGGCCCTCGCCGTCGCGCCACGGGACGCAGCGTGCCTCGAGCCACAGGACCCGGTCGTCGCCGGGTGTCGTGTGCGCCAGCTCGACCGCCCCGGGTGTCTCGCCCGCGAGGGCGCGCCGCACGAGCGGGGCGAGCGCGGGGTCGCGGAACAACGGCAGGACCGACTCGGCGTTACGACCGACGGCGTCGGCCCGCATCACCCCGCTGAGGTGTTCCATGGGCGAGTTCCACTCGAGCACCTCGAGCGCGGGATCGAGGACGACGAGCGCCTCGCTGAGGCTGTCAAGGAGGTCCCTGGTAACCTCGTGCTTCTTCGGAACGAGCGCCATGTTCCGAGTATGACTGGAGCGCGGGGCCCTATGCAATAATGACGCGCATGCGGTCGCCGTTCGACACCTCGATGCGGGCGTTCGTCCTACCACCGATGGTGGTGACGCTCCTGCTGCCGCGCCTCATTTAGGTGGGGTGAGCTTCACCGACCTCCGGGAGTTCGTCGCGCACCTCGAGAAGCGCGGTCGGCTACGCCGGGTCACGGTCCCCGTCTCGCGCGACCTCGAGATTACCGAGATCACCGACCGCGTGTCGAAAGGCCCGCCTGAGCAGAACGTGGCCCTGCTGTTCGAGCGCGTCCAGGACTTCGACATGCCCGTGCTCGTGAACGCGTTCGGCTCGCAGGACCGGATGAGCGCCGCCCTCGGCATGAGCCACCTCGACGAGCTGGGCGAGCGCGTCGCGAAGCTCCTCGACCTCAAGCTCCCGGGTACGTTCGCCGAGCGGCTCGCGAAGCTCGGCACGCTCTTCGACCTCGTGAAGGCGGGGCCGAGGCACGTCTCCGGGGCGCCCTGCCAGGAGACGGTCGAGACGGCGAACCCCTCGCTCGCCGGGCTGCCGGCGCTCCGCTGCTGGCCCGCCGACGGGGGCCGCTACATCACGCTGCCGGCCGTGTTCACCCGCGATCCGCTCACCGGCCAGCGGAACGTGGGCATGTATCGTCTTCAGGTGTTCGACGACCGAACGCTCGGCATGCACTGGCAGACCCACAAGGGCGGCGCCGAGCACCACCGGGTCGCCGAAGAGCGCCCCGGGCCCTCCGCCCGCATGCCCGTGGCGATCGCGCTCGGCGGCGACCCCGCGATGATCTACGCCGCGTCCGCCCCGCTACCGCCGGGCGTCGACGAGGTCGTCTTCGCCGGCTGGCTCCGCGGCGGCGGCGTCGAGCTGGTGCGCTGCGTGACGAACGATCTCGAGGTGCCCGCGCAAGCCGAGATCGTGCTCGAAGGCTACGTGGACCCGCGTGAGCGCCGGCGCGAGGGGCCGTTCGGTGATCACACCGGCTACTACTCCCTCGCGCGCGACTACCCCGTGTTTCATCTGACGGCGGTGACCCGTCGCGCGCGGCCCATCTACCCGACGACGATCGTGGGCCGCCCGCCGCAGGAAGACTACTGGCTCGGCAAAGCGACCGAGCGGCTCTTCCTGCCCGTCATCCGGCTCCTGCTTCCCGAGGTCGTGGACATGAACATGCCGGCGGAGGGTATCTTTCACAACCTCGTGATCGTCTCGATCAAGAAGCGCTATCCCGGCCACGCCCGGAAGGTCATGACCGCGCTCTGGGGCATGGGGCTCATGATGCTGGCGAAGACCATTGTCGTCGTCAGCGAGCGCGTGAACGTCCACGACCTCTCGGAGGTCGCCTGGCGCGCGACCGGCAACATCGACCCTCGGCGCGACCTGATGATCGTCGAGGGGCCGATGGACGACCTCGATCATGCGGCGCTGCGCCACCGCTACGGCGGCAAGCTCGGTGTCGACGCGACGGAAAAGAGCGCGCTCGACGACGTCGCCCAGCCCTGGCCGGACGAGATCGTGATGACCGCCGAGATGCGCGAGCGGGTCACGCGGCGCTGGAAGGAATACGGGCTCTGAGCAAGCTGGCGCGTGTGCTGGAGGCGATCAAGTTCGAGCACACGGTGTTCGCTCTCCCGTTCGCCTACATCGCCATGGTGCTCGCCGCCGGCGGCTGGCCGGGCTGGCGGACGCTCGGCTGGGTGACGGCCGCAATGGTCGGCGGCCGCACGTGCGCCATGGCGACGAACCGCGTCGTCGACCGCTTCATCGACGCCAGGAATCCCCGGACGGCCGGGCGGCACCTGCCCCGGGGGCTCCTGAGCGTGGGCGAGATGCGCGCGCTGGCGATCGCGGGCGCGCTGCTGATGGTCGTCGCGGCGTGGATGTTGAACCCGCTCTGCTTCATGCTGGCGCCGCTCGCGCTCGTCTTCCTCGTCGGCTACCACTACACGAAGCGCTTCACGTGGCTCTCGCACTGGGTGCTCGGCTTCACCGACGGCATCGCCGGCGCGGCCGGCTGGATCGCCGTGCGCGGCCAGTTCGACCCGCCCGCGTTCGTGATCTGGTTCGCGCTCACGACCTGGATCGGCGGCTTCGACCTGATCTACGCATGCCAGGACGTGGAGATCGATCGCGCCCAGGGGCTCCACTCCGTCGCCGCGCGCTTCGGCGTTCGCGCCTCGCTCGTCGCGGCTCGGGTGAACCACGTGCTCACGGCACTGGCACTGGCGGTGCTGGGCTGGCAGATGGCGCTCGGCCCCATCTACTGGGTCGGCTGGCTCGCGGTCGTCGCGCTCTTCGCCTACGAGCACTCGCTCGTGAGCCCGCGCGATCTCTCGCGTCTCGACATGGCGTTCTTCAACGTGAATGGCTACATCGCGCTGATCGTCCTCGCCGCCGTGGTGCTCGGCCTGCGATAGTGGCAGCGCCGCCGATGTTCTCACCGGCGAAGGCCGCGGCCGTGCGGGGCATGTTCACGCGCATCGCCCGGCGCTACGACCTCATGAACTCCCTCATGACGGGTGGCCGGCACCACGCCTGGCGGCGCCGCGCGGCGGACGCGGTCGCCGACGCGCCCGCGGGACCCGTGCTGGATCTCGCCACGGGCACGGCCGACCTCGCCATCGCGGTCCGCGCGCGCGACGCCAGACGCTTCGTCGCCGGCGCCGATTTCTCCGAAGGCATGCTGCGTGTCGGTCAGGCGAAACTCGACGCCCGCCGTGTGACGCGCACCCGGCTCCTGGTCGCGGACGCGCTCGCGCTGCCGTTCCGCGACGGGGCGTTCGCCTGCGTGCTGTCGGCGTTCCTCTTGCGGAACCTGGAAGATCTGGAACGTGGGCTCGCCGAGATGCGCCGCGTGACGATGGGTGGCGGCCGCGTCGTCACGCTCGACATCGTGCGCCCGGCGCTGCCCGTCTGGGGCGCGGTGTTTGGCGCGTACTTCAACCACGTGGTGCCGGCCATCGGCGCCCTCGTGGCCGGCGACCGCCAGGCGTACACCTACCTGCCGCAGTCCGTGGAGCGCTTCGTCACGCCGGACGAGCTGGCGCGGATGATGGAGAAGGCGGGGTTACGCGAGGTGCGCTACGGGCGCTTCGGCCTGGGGACGATCGCGCTCCATATCGGCGTCGCCTAGGGCGTTTGACGAGCTCACCGGCGGGAGCCCCCACGCCGTCGCCGCTCGAGACGCATGACGCGCTGATCCAGCTTTCCGACGGCCGTCTCGGTCCACGCCCGAAACTCGTGGAGTTGACCCTCCAGGCTATGGTGGCCCTCGGCGATAAGCCCGACCATGCTCTCGAGGCGTTCGGCCAAGACACCAAAATAGCGCTTTGATTCCTCGAACTTTTCGTCGATCTTGCGATCTGTCGCGTCGAACCGCTGATCCATCGCGTCGAAACGCCGGTCCATCGTATCGAATCGCTGGTCCATCCTGTCGAATCGCTGGTCCATCGCGTCGAGCCGGCGATCCACCCCATCGAAGCGCTGGTCGACCGCACCGAAGCGCTGATCGATGACGTCGAAGCGGTGGGTTACATCGTCGAAGCGTTCGGTCGTCTCCCGATCCATCCCTCGCATTCCTAGCACGCACACCGGGCGGGCTCAAGACGTATCCCTTCCGCGACGCATCGCGCCGTTGCGTTGCGACGGCGCGCGGCCTATGCTTGGCGACCGTGAGCCGCAGCTTCACGGTCCCCACCTTCAAGCTCGAGAGCGGCCAGGCATTGCCGGAGTTGACGCTCGCCTACGAGACCTACGGGCGGTTGGGCTCGGACGGCCGCAACGTGATCCTCGTGACCCACGGCTTCACCGGCAACCACCGCGCGGCGGGCAAAGACCCGGCCGACCCGACGGCGGGCTGGTGGGACGGCCTCATCGGCCCCGGCAAGGCGATCGACACTGACCGCTACTTCGTCGTGTCGTCCAACATGCTCGGCTCGTCGTTCGGCTCCACGGGGCCGGCGAGTGTCAATCCAGGAACCGGCAAGCCCTACGGACCCGACTTCCCGGACATCACGTTGCGCGACATCATCGGCGCGCAGAAGCTCCTGCTCGACAGCCTCGGCGTCCGGCACCTCGTGGCCGTCGCCGGGCCGTCGTACGGTGGCTACCAGGCCTTCCAGTGGGCGGTGACGTACCCGACCTTCATGCGCGGCATCGTGCCGGTCGTCTCCGCGCCGAAGGGGTCCGGGGGCGACGCCGCCGTGAAGACGCTCCAGGATCGCTTCGCGACGGACCCGAACTGGAAGGGCGGCTGGCACTACGAGCGCGGCGGGATCTTCCCGACCCTGCTCGAGGTCCGCATCGAGACGCTCACGCGCTACGGCCAGGACGCGGCGCTCGCGCGCACGATCGCCAACCCCGGGCAGCGCGCGGCGCGCCTGCGACAGATCGCCGAGATCTGGGCGCGGCGTTTCGATCCCAACTCGATGGTGACGCTGCGGAAGGCGGCCGTGCGGTACGACGCCGAGCGGGACTTCAGCCGGATCCGCGCGAAGGTGCTCTACGTGCTGTCTCGGACCGATAAGCTCTTCCCGCCGTCGATCGCCCCCGCGGTGATGGACAAGCTCGCCAGGGCCGGCGTGGACGCCACATACTTCGAGATCGACACCGAGCTCGGACACTCGGCCAGTGGCCCGGAGTGGGCGACATGGGCGCCGACGCTGAAGGACTTTCTCGCGAAGCTCGAGTCGTAGGCTGAGCGACCCGGCGGAGCGTCTCTCGGAATTCCCCCGCGAGCGCACGTGGCTCTTGCCGGCGCTCCAGCGGGCCCAGCACGCCGAACGCTGGCTCTCGCCCGACACGCTCGAGAAGATCGCCGCGCACCTGCGCGTGCCGAAGAGCGAGGTCTGGGGTGTCGCGAGCCACTATCCCGAGCTGAGGCTCTCGCGGCCGGGGCGCCGGCTCGTCCGCGTCTGCACCGGGGTGAGCTGCCAGGTGCGCGGAGGACGCGCGCTGCTCGCCGCCTGCGAACAGACACTCGGCGTCCGCGCCGGCCAGACGACGGCCGACGGCGCCGTCACGCTCGAAGAGCTGGACTGCGCCTTCGCCTGTTCGATCGCCCCGGTGGTCGAGGTCGATCACGCCTATCGGGGACGCGTCGAGCCCGGCGACATCGATGCGTTGCTCTCGGCGCCGGCTCGCGCCGGACACAGCGTCGCACCGGTCGTTGCCACGCTCCCGGTCGTCTCGGGATCTCCGGCCGAGCGCCTCGCGGCGCTGGTGAGCGGGGCCGGCCGGCGGCGCGCGGGCGCCGGGATCGCCGTGGGCGTCGGCGCCTGCTCGATGGCCGTGGGCGCCGCCGCCACGCTGGAGAGACTCCGCGACGAGGTCGCGCGCCGGACGCTTCCGTTCGCGGTCGTCGCCGCCGGCTGCAACGGGATGTGCTGGGCCGCTCCGACCGTCACCGTCGCGCGAGACGGGCAGCCGCCGCTCGTCGCCGGGCCCGTGAGCGCCGCCGACGTTCCGCGGTTGCTCGATGCCCTGGCGGGGGACGCGCGCGAGGCGCCGCGCAACGTCGCCCCCGAGTTCATGGCGCCCCAGCGCCGCGTACTGCTCGAGCACTGCGGCGTGACCGACCCTGGCGACATCGCCGATGCGCTCCGCCATGGCGCGTATGCGGCATTCGCGCAGGCGCTGAGCGACGGCCGGCGCGAGCGCGTCATTGAGGAGGTTCGGGCCGCGGGGCTCGCGGGACGCGGCGGGGCCTACTTCCAGACGGCAGTGAAGTGGGACGCGTGCCGGGCCGCCCCGGGGACGCCGAAGTACATCGTCGTGAACGGCGAGGAAGGCGAGCCGGGCATCTTCAAGGACCGCCACTTGATGGAGGGCGATCCGCACCGGCTGCTCGAGGCGACGCTCCTCGCGGCGTTCGCGGCCGGCGCCTCGCGCGGCATCCTTTATATCCATGGCGAGGCCGAGCTCTCGGCCGCGCGCATGGCCGTGGCGCTCACGCAGGCTGGCGCGTGCGGGCTGGTGGGTAGGCGCATTCTCGGCTCGGACTTCTCGCTCGAGCTCGAGATCCGGCGCGGCGCCGGCGGCTTCGTCCTCGGCGAGGAAACGGCGCTGCTCGAGTCGATCGAGGGCCGCCGCGCGATGCCGCGCACGCGCCCGCCGTTTCCGGTCGAGTCGGGGCTCTGGGGCAAGCCGACGGTCATCAACAACGTCGAGACGCTCTGCGCCGTGCCGTCGATCGTCGCGCGGGGCGGCGCATGGTTCGCCGGACTCGGCGGGGGCCGCGGCACGAAGCTCTTCGGCCTTTCCGGGCACGTGAGGCGGCCGGGGATCGTCGAGATGGAGCTCGGCTGCACGCTCCGCACGCTGATCGACACGCTCGGCGGAGGGTCATCGACCGGTCGGCCGATCCGCGCCGCCGTGGTCGGCGGGCCGTCGGGCAGCGTCGTGCCTCCCCGTCATTTCGACGAGCCGCTGATCCCGCGGGGCCCCGTGAATCCCGGCACCGGCGGGGTCGTCGCGCTCGACGAGCGAGCGTCTGTGCGCGACGCGGTGCGGACGCTGCTCGCCTTCAACACGCGCGAGTCATGCGGCAAGTGCACGCCGTGCCGCGAGGGAACGGCGCGGCTCCTCGCGATGCTCGACGCCCCGGTCGATCAGGCAGCCGTGAGATCGCTCAGCGAGGTCATCCAGCTCGCCTCGCTCTGCGGCCTCGGGCAAGCGGCGCCGGTCGCCGTACTCTCCGGGCTCGGCGAGTTCCCGCGCGAGTTCGGCGTATCATAAGACGCCGATGAAGCTCACCATCGACGACCGGATTGTCGAGCTGGCCGAGGGCGCCACCGTTCTCGACGGCGTGAACCGCCTCGGGATCCCGTTGCCGCAACTGTGCAAGGACCCGGACCGGGCGTCCCTCGGCGCCTGCCGGACCTGCCTCGTTCACGTCGAAGGCCAGCGCGGGCTCCCGGCTTCCTGTCACCTGCCCGCCCGCGAGGGCATGGTCGTCTCGACCGAGCACGCCGACGCGCTTCGCGTGCGCACGGCGGTCCTCGATCTCACGCTGTCGATGCTGACACCTCAGAACGGATTCGCCCAGCTCAGCGACGCGGGAGCACGACACGGGTTGCTCGAGCCGCGATGGGCGCCGCTCCATCGTTTCGAGGTGGACGCGAGCAAATCCTTCTTCGTCCTCGACCGCGAGGCGTGCATTCTCTGCGGCCGCTGCACCGTCGCGTGCGACGACGTCCAGCAGATCGGGGCGATCGCGCTCCTGGGCCGGGGCCACGCGACCAAGGTCGGCGTCTTCGGCGACAGCACGATGGCCTCGTCGGTCTGCACCTCGTGCGGCCAGTGCGTGGCGACGTGCCCGACGGGCGCGCTGCGGCCGAAAGAGACGCCCGCCAAGATCGCGCGACGCGTCGAGACGACGTGCCCGTACTGTGGGGTCGGCTGCGGCATCAGCGTGAACGTGCGCGACAACGGCCACCTCGCCGTCATGGCCGACGACGTGCCGTCGAACAAGTCGAGCCTCGGCATGCTGTGCGTCAAGGGGCGCTTCGGCACGGGCTTCATCCACGCGCGCGACCGGATCACGAGCCCGATGATCCGCCGCGACGGGCACTGGGTCGAGGTCGGCTGGGACGAGGCGCTGGACGCTGCAGCCGAGGGGCTCGCGAAGAGCCACGGACGCTTCGGCGCCCTCGCCAGCGCCAAAGCCACCAACGAGGACGGCTACGTCATCCAGAAGTTCTGCCGCGTCGTGATGCAGACCAACGACGTGGATCATTGCACGCGGCTCTGCCATTCGCCCTCGGTCGAGGCGATGCTCGCCTCGATGGGCTCGGGCGCCACGTCGAACTCGTACCAGGACTACGAGGAATCGGGGTGCCTGATGGTCGTCGGGGCCGACGCCTCGGCGAACCACCCGGTCATCGCGATCCGCTTCCGCCGCGCCGTGAGCCGCGGGGCGCGGTTGATCGTCGTCAATCCCAAGCGCGTCGAGCTGTGTGACCAGGCCGACCTCTGGATCCAGCAGCGCCCCGGCACGGACGTCCCGCTCTTCAACGCGATGGCCCGCCTGATCCTCGACGAGGGGCTCGCGGCGCGCGAGTTCATCGAAGGACGCACCGAGGGATTCGACGCCTGGCGCGAGTCGCTGGCGCCGTTCACGCTCGACTACGCGGCGCGCGTCACCGGCGTCCCCGCCCGCGACATCGCGCAAGCAGCGCGCTGGTATGCACGGCCAGCAGGTTCGCAGGGGAGTCGAGAGGGGGGTGGAGCCCCTTTCTCCCAAAAAACGGGCTCGTGTTTGATCTGGGGCATGGGCATCACCCAGCACGTCAACGGCATCCACAACGCGCATGCGCTCCTGAACCTCTCGCTCGTCGCGGGGCAGATGGGCTTCCCGGGCAGCGGCATCTCGCCCCTCCGCGGCCAGAACAACGTCCAGGGCTGCGGCGACGCCGGCTGCATTCCAACGAACCTCCCCGGTTACCAGAATTACGCTCCCGAGACGCTCGCGAAGTTCGAGGCGGCGTGGGGCGCGAGGCCGCCGGGCCGCGTGGGCCGTGTCGTGACCGAGATCGTCGAAGGCTGCCTCTCCGGCGAGACGCGCGCGATGTACGTCGTAGGCGAGAATCCCCTGCTCTCTGAGCCCGACCTCCATCACGCCGAGAAGGCGATCGGGCAGCTCGACTTCCTCGTCGTCCAGGACCTCTTCCTGCACGAAACCGCCGAGCGCGCCAACGTCTTCTTGCCGGCGGCCGCGTTCGCCGAGAAGGAGGGCACGTTCACCAACTCCGAGCGGCGGGTGCAGCGCGTGCGCCAGGCCCTCCCGCCGCCGGGACGGACGAAGCCCGACTGGTGGATCACGTCCGAGCTGGCCAAGCGGGTCGCCGCGAAGCTCGGCATGAACGTGGCGCGGCAGTTCGACTACGACGGCCCCGCGGCGATCTTCGACGAGATGGCCCGCCTCACGCCGTTTCTCGGCGGGCTCTCACACGCGCGGCTCGATCGCGAGGGCGGTCTGCAGTGGCCATGCCCGACCGCGGAGCACCCGGGCACGCGTTATCTCTACGCGGAGTCCTTCCCGCTCGGCCGGGCGCGCTTCATCGCCGCGCGGGAGACGGTCGAGGCCGCGGAGCTTCCCGACCGCGACTTCCCGTTCATCCTCAACACGGGCCGCCTGCTCTACCACTGGCACGGCGGGACGCTCACCCGGCGCGTGCAGGGCCTGCTCGAGCTGGCGCCGCGCCTGGAGGTGGCGATCCATCCGAGCGATGCGCGGCGGCTCGGCGTGGACACGGGCTCGCGCGTCCGCCTGGCCTCGCGCCGCGGCGAGCTCGACGGCTACGCGCGCGTCACGGAGTCGGTGCGCGCGGGCGCCGTGTTCGTACCGTTCGTGAAGCTCGAAGAATCGGCGGCGAACTTCCTGACCAACTCCGCCAGCGACCCCGTGTCGAAGATCCCCGAATACAAGGTCTGCGCCGTCCGCATCGAGCGCCTGAGGGACTAGGCCTTTGAAGATCACCGAGCTCGAGACCATCCCGCTTCGCCTGCCCTTCGCGCAGCCGTTCAAGATCTCGCAGGGCGGCGACCGCGAGGCCATCGAGACGCTCATCGTGCGAGTGCACACCGACGAGGGGATCGTCGGGATCGGCGAGACCCAGGCGTGGCGTCGGCAGGGCAGCGCGGAGTTGCTCTGGAGCCTCGTCCACACGGTCAAGGACCACTTCGAGCCAATGATCACGGGGCGCTCGCCGTTCGACGTCGCGGGCATCGTGCACGCGCTGAACGAGGCCCTCGACAACACGCTCTACGCGCAGGCCGCCGTGGCGGATGCGCTGTACGACATCGCCGGCAAGGCCGTCGGACTGCCCGTGCACAAGCTCCTCGGCGGCGAGTGCCGGGACCGGGTGCGGATCGCCGGTCTCCTCGCGATGAAGCCGACCGTCGCCGAGCTCCTGGAATCCGCGCAGGCCTTCTACGATCGCGGTTTTCGTCACTTCGGGCTGAAGATCGGCGTCGACCCGCGACAAGACCTGGCGAACGTCGTGGCGCTCCGGAACCACTTCGGGGACCGAATCGTGCTCCGCGTGGACGCGAACGGAGCGCTCTCGTACGATGCCGCGCTCAGCCTGCTCCGGAAGCTCGAGCCCTACGACATCGATGCCGCCGAGCAGCCGATCGCGATCTGGGACCTGGAGGGCCTGGCCGCGCTCTGCCGGGCGACGAGCATTCCGATCATGGCGGACGAGTCGGTCTCGACCGACCACTCGCTGCTCGAGGTGATTCGCCGGCGCGCCGCCACGGTGGTGCAGACGAAGATCGCGAAGAACGGCGGGATGTATCGGGTCTGGCGGCTCTGGGCGCTGGCGAGCGCCGCCGGGATGCGGATCTACCCCGGAAACCACCCGAGCACGAGCGTCGCGACGGCGGCGGTCGCGCAGCTCTGCGCGGCCTGGCCCGGCGCGCTCATGGAGGGCGTGTTCGCGGTCGGCGTCAGCGGAGCGCTGGCGGCCGACGTCGTGACCGAGCCCATCGTCCCCGTGAACGGTGAGATCCGAGTCCCGCCCGGGCCGGGGCTTGGCGTCGAGCTGGACCCCGAGGCCATCGACCGCTTCCGCATCGACCGGTAGTCGCGGGCGGCCCGCCGAGCGCTCACTGCGTCGGCATCGACGCCGTCAGAAACTCCTCCAGCGCTCGAACGAATCCGGCAGGGTTGTCGAGCACCAGATGATGGTAGCTCGCCGGAATCTCCGCCTGCGTCGCGCGCCGAATCGCCGCGCGCAGCTTGTCGGCCATGACGCGCGGCAGGACGGGGCTCAGCTCGCCGCGCGCGATCAGGGTCGGCGCGGCGATCCGATCGAGGAGCGACCAGGCGTCGACCGGCCGGCGCCCGCTGTTGCTCGCCGGATCGAAGCGATAGACCCAGGCCCCGTCGCGCTCGACGACCCCCGCGGCCCCGAGGTGCGCGAGGAAGGCCGGATCGGCCGCCGTCTCGCGCGGTAGCAGGCGGAAGGACCGGGCCGCGGCCTCGAGCGTGGGGTACGGCCGCAGCGTGCGCTCGCCGCGCCGGCGTAGCCGGTCCAGCCGATCGGTCGGGATGGCCGGGCGCGAGTCGACGATCACGAGCGCGCTCACGCGGTCCGGGTGCCAGGCCGAGAAGGACATCGCGTTGTGGCCGCCCATCGAGTGGCCGATGAGCGCGATCCGGCGCCAACCGAGCGCGTCGATGACCCCCAGCAGATCGGCCGCGAAGTTTTCGGTCGCGTAGGCCGGCGGCTCCGCCCACTGGCTCTCGCCATGACCGCGCTGATCGAGCGCGATCACGTGAAACCGATCGGCGAACGCGGGCGCGACCAGATCGAACCAGTGGGCGTGGGCCGAGCCGCCGTGCAGAAAACAGAGGACGGGGCGGCCGGCGGTTCCCCACTCGAGAAAACTCAAGCGCAGACCGTCGATCTCGACGAAACGCCTGCGCGCGATCTCGCATCCGAAGCGTTTGATGGATGACATGCGGGGAATTGTATCCGCAAAAGTTTCGCTTTGACCGCGTTCTCGCGTTCTGTATTGTCGAAAGTACCCATGAGTGATGAACACACGTCGTCGAATCGTCGTCGCAACATCCTGGACGGTGCCTATACGGCCGGGCTTCTCATCGTTGCGATTCTTACCGGCTATGGGCTGCTGGCTCCGGCGGATCTCGCTCGCGCGACGACGCTGGCTCGACCTTATCCAGTGCCAAGTCCCGGTCCAGTCTCTGAATACCTCGGGCGGCCGGTCGAGCGCGCACCGGAGCCACCGCGCGTGAGCTGGCCAAAGACGGTCACTGGTCAGATCCTTGACGCGAGCCGCGCTCCGCTCGAGGGCGCGTCGGTCGTCGTCGGCGGGATCGAGCACCGGACGAACGCCGAGGGCCGATTCAGCGTGGAAGGCCACCCGCGGGATGCGCCGCTCCTGATCAAGCGGCCCGGATTCGCGAGGGCGACCGTGCAGCCGACCCCCGACCCGGTCGAGGTCGTCATGAAGTCGCAACTCGTGAAGGCGGCGTACCTCACGTACTTCGGCGTCGGTGACAAGGGAATCCGCGGGCGCGTCCTCGATCTGGCCGCGCGCACCGAGCTGAACGCGGTCGTGATCGACGTCAAGGGCGACCGCGGCTGGATCGTGTACCGCACCGCGGTCCCGGAGGCGTTGGCGGTCGGCGCGCAGGGGCCCGCCACGCTCAAGGACTTCGACGGGCTGATGGCCGACCTGAAATCGCGTGGCATCTACACGATCGGCCGCATCGTGACCTTCAAGGACAACATCCTCGCCAACGCCCGGCCCGAGCTCGCGATCATCGACACGCGCACCGGCAGGCCCTGGATCGACAACGAGAAGCTCGCCTGGGTCGATCCGTTCCGCGAAGAGGTCTGGAACTACAACATCGCGATCGCGCGTGAGGCCGCCGGTAAGGGATTCGACGAGATCCAGTTCGACTATGTCCGCTTCCCGACCGACGGCCGCCTCGGCGCCGCGAAATACTCCGCGCCCAACAACAAGCAGACGCGGCTGCCCGCGATCGCCGGCTTCCTCGAGCGGGCGCGACGCGAGCTGGGCCCGCTGGGCGTCTACGTGGCCGCCGACGTCTTCGGCTACACCGCGTTCAACGACAACGACACGGACATCGGCCAGCGCATCGAGGAGCTGGCGCCACATCTCGACTATTTCTGCCCGATGGTCTATCCCTCCGGCTATCAGATGGGTATCCCGGGGTTCCGGAACCCCGTCCAGAACCCCTACGAGGTCGTCCGCGAGAGCGTGCGGCTGATCCAGCAGCGCGGCTCCCACACGCGCGTGCGGGTGCGGCCGTGGATCCAGGACTTTCGCGACTATGCGTTCGACCGGCGGATCTTCGGCGTGTCCGAGATCCGCGCGCAGATCAAAGGAGCCGACGACGCCGGGGCAGTCGGCTGGATGCTCTGGAACCCCCGGAACGACTACACCGCCGGCGCGCTACGGCAGAAAGAGGCCTTGGGGACCAAGTGAAACTTTTGCTGGTACTGTCATTAATCCTGACCGCGGCTCTGTTGGTGGTTTCCTTCGCAGGCGCGGCCGAGCTCGCACCCAACGAGCTCGGCCGCGTGATGATCCTCGAGTACCACAAGATCGACTACCCCGAGGAGCGCTGGACGCGGACCCCCGAGAACTTCCGGCGCGACCTCGAGACGCTCTACGCGAAAGGCTACCGGCTGATCAACCTGGGAGATCTGCTGGACCGGCGCATCGCCCTGCCGGCCGGGACGACACCGGTCGTCCTCACGTTCGACGACTCCTCGCCCGGTCAGTTCCGATACATCGAGGCGAACGGGAGCGTCCAGATCGATCCGAAGTCGGCTGTCGGCATCCTCGAGGCGTTCATCGCCGAGAAGCCCGACTTCGGGCGCGGGGGGACATTCTACGTGCTGCCGGGAGCCTCCAAGCCCAACCGGCTCTTCAACCAACCCGAGTTCGAGGGGCGCAAGCTCCAGTACCTGGTGAGTCACGGCTACGAGATCGGCAACCACACGCTCTGGCATGCGAATCTCGCCAAATACCCGGAGGCGACGGTTCGCGCGCAGGTCGCCGAGGCCCAGGTGTGGATCCAGCGCCACGTCCCCGACTATCGGACGCGCACGCTGGCGCTGCCGCACGGCGCGTACCCGGCGGATGTCAGCTGGGTGCTGCGTGGCTCGGCCAAGGGGATGAGCTACAGCCACGACGCCGTGCTGATGGTCGCCGGCGGCGCCGCGCCGTCGCCGTTTTCGCGCACGTTCGATCCGGTGCGCCTGCCCCGCATCCAGGCGGTCGAGCAAGAACTCGCCTACTGGCTCAACTACTTCGACAAGAACCCCGGCGAGCGGTTCGTCAGCGACGGCGACGCGAACGCGGTGACGGTGCCGACGGCGCGCCGCGACCGCCTCCGTGACGAGCTTCCCCACTCCCTACGAGTCGTCGAACGCGGACCCGAACCGCCGGAGTCGCCCGTCGTCACGTTAACGCAGGACTCCAGCGCACGTGGCGCGGGCCGGGCCGGGCGGGCGCGGTAGGGGGCGCTCGGACCCGTTCCCGACAAGCGACGGCGGGAGTGACGCGCCTTGATGGAGCCCAGCCGCAGCGGGGCAGCGAGCGCGTGCCGCGTGGTCCAAGCGCTCCCTACCGCACCCGCCCGGCCCGGCCCCGCGCCACGTGTGGTGACGTGATGCCTAGCGATACATGAGGTACGACGCGCGGCGGGCCAAAAAGCTGGCGCGATCCATTTCCGCCCAGGCAACGACCCGTTCGAGAACTTCTCCTCTGAGGAAAGCCCACATCGTGGACCGGTTGACCAGGAGGTTCTGGATGTTCTCGGGTCTGAACGCGTCGCGGTGACGGTCGCGTAGCGCTCGCGCCAGGGCGAGCGCCACCGTCACCGGGCGAATCGCCTCTCGATCGGTGACCACCAGGCGGACGCCCCCGCAGAGCACGCTCGCGTACACGTCGCCCGTCGGCGTGAACCAGATGGGCTCGAAGCTCACGCCGCGCAGTCCCTGCCGGTTGAGCGCCTCCGCCAGCCCGCGGGGCTCGATCCACGGCGCGCCCACCACCTCGAAGGGCGTGTCCGTCCCGCGGCCGACCGAAAGATTCGTCGCCTCGAGGAGCCCGATGCCCGAGTAGAGGAGCGCCTGGGTGAGCGAGCGGATGTTCGGCGACGGGTTGACCCAGGGCAGGCGGGTCTCGTCGTACCAGCGCTCGCGCTGCCAGCCGACCAGCGGCACCACCGTGAGCGATACGGGGATCTTGCGTTCGGCAGCGGCCAGCCGGGCGAACTCGCCGATCGTGAGCCCCGTCCGCACCGGAATGGGGTGAGGGCTCGTGAACGACTGGAGGTCGGGATCCATCAGCGGCCCCTCGACGACGCGGCCGGTGATCGGATTCGGCCGGTCAAGGACGAGCACCGGGATCCGCTGCTTCGCGGCCTCCTCCATCACGTAGATAAGCGTCGTGAGGTAGGTGTAGTAGCGGACGCCCACGTCCTGGACGTCAAAGACCACGAGCGTGACGTCCTTGAGCATTGCTGGCGTCGGCCGGTTGGTGGCGCCGTAGAGACTCCAGATCGGCCGGCCGGTCGCAGGGTCGAGCCCGTGGGGAACGTCCGTGTCCACCAGGCCGGTCAGTCCGTGTTCGGGGGAGAAGATGGCCTGCAGACGCACCCCCGGCGCTCCGGCGATGAGATCGATCGCACGGCGGCCATGGGAGTCGACGCCGGTCTGGTTGGTGACGAGACCGACCGAATGTCCCGCGATCATCGAAAACTTCTGGTCGGCGAGCACATCGAGCCCGGTCAGGACTCGCTCGGGCGGCAGGGTCGCCTCGCCCGGTAGTCGATTCTCCTGCGCCGACCCGTCGGCGGCCGGCCCGCTCGTGGGACCGGGGTCGGCCACGACGGGCGGCTGGAAGAGCTGGGCGCCGGCCGCCGCCGCGAGCCGGATCCTCAGATCTCGGATCTTCGACGCGCCGCCGCCGTAGGGGTGGACGCGGTTCGACAGGATGATCATGTAGCTCCGGGTCGGCGGGTCGATCCAGAGCGCGGTGCCGGTGAACCCGAGGTGGCCCACGGAGCCCTCGGGGAAGAACGGCGCCATCGTTCGCGAGTACGACGAGGTGACGTCCCAGCCGAGCGTGCGCGTCCCGCGCCCGTCGGGCGCCACCGCCCACATCGTGCGCACCGTGGCGGCGTCGAGGATCCGCTGCCCGTCGAGCATGCCACCGTTCAGCAGCATCCGGCAGATCCGCGCCATGTCGGCGGCCGTCGAGAACATCCCGGCGTGACCAGCGACGCCGCCGAGCAGACGGGCCCGCGGGTCGTGTGCCTCGCCGCGCAGGAGGTGGCCGTTGGCGAACTCCGTCGGCGCGACGCGTGGCATCACGCTCGTCTTGGGATGGAAGGTGGTGTCCTGGAGGCCGAGGGGGCGGAAGAGAATATGCTCCATGTACCGGTCGAGCGGGGCACCGCTGACCCGGCGGACGACCTCGCCGAGGAGGATGAAGCCAGTATCGCTGTACTGGAAGGCCGAGCCGGGGGGATACTCGAGCGGCAGCTTGGCGATCTCACGCATCGCCGCCGGAAAGCCGCCGGCGACGGTGGCGTTCGGGGGGTACGCGCCGAGCCCGGCGCTGTGGGTCAGGAGCCTCCGGATCGTGATCTCGTCGAACTGCTTACCGCTGAATTCCTTGAGATACTGCCCGACGGGAGCCTCGAGCTTGATCGTGCCCCGCTCGACGAGCGCCATCACGGCGAGTGTCGTCCCGATCGGCTTCGTGAGGGAGGCGATGTCGAAGATCGTGTCGACCGTCATCGGGACCGGGCTCGGGAGGAGACGGCGGAACCCGTACGCTCGCTGGAGCAGAATGGCGTCGCCGCGACCGATGAGGACGACCACGCCGGGAATCTCGCCGCTGGCGACGGCCTCCTTCGCGGCCTCGTCGATTCCGGAAAAATCGAGCGGGCCGGGAACGTCACCCGGCCGGGCAATGCCGAGCGCGGGAAGCGCGAGCATGGCGAGCAGCGTTACACCGACGACGCGAGCAACGAGCACGCTAGGATCTTAGCATTGCGAGGCGTGAGATCGTGACGTCTGACTCGTTTTTCGGCACCTCGCTACGCCGCGACCCGAACCAGCCAGCCGATCTGAGCGCACGCATCGATGCACAGCTCCGCGAGCGCCTCGAGGAGGCGGTGGATTTCGTCTGCCTCGGCGCGCTCGTCCAGCGGCGGCGCGCCCTCGCCTTGCCGCCGCCCAGCGCCGACAACACGCACGACCGCGAGGAGTTCACGCAGAGCGTCCGGGCCTTCCTCGCCGAGCTGCAGGCGGCGATCGTGCCGGCCCTCGACGAGGCGCAGCGACGGAAGGTCGCGGCGGCGGACCGCGCGCCCGGCGAGGAGACACAGCGACTGCTCGGCGTGCACGTCGCGCTGGCAAGGGAGCTGCCGGACTACTGGCAGCGCTTCGAGACGGCCCGCGCCGCCTACACCGCCGCGCGCGTCAGCTCAGGCGGCGAGCGCCGCGGATTGCTCGGCCGGCTCTTCGGCCGCGATTGACCGCCAGGCCCCCAGCGCCCAGAGATTTTCGAGATCCTCCAGCGCGCGGCGCCACCGGCCGTAGCCATCGAGCAAGGACTCGCGCGCGGCCGCCAGCTTCGCATCGGTGTCGTCCAGTCTCGCCTTCAGCGTCGGATTGGCCGCGCGAATGCTGTCGAACCCGCCTTCTGGCAACGACGTCGCAAGACGATCGAGGAGCCCTGTCAGCTCCTGGTGCAACACACGCTCTACCGGGTTCATCGGAGATACCTCCCTACGGGTTTAATACTAAACATGTGTTGATCTATCTGTCAAGACCCGACAACTCCCCGCGCCCGTTCCCTCGCGCGCGCCCCAATACCTTGTCTTCGGACTATCGGGGGCGCACTATTTCCGCCACGGAGGTGAGCCGTGAACAATCTCTGGCGGTTCGACGCGACCGCCCAGGCCCAGCTCGTGCGAGAGAAGTCGGTGAGGCCCATCGAGCTCGTCGAGGCGGCTATCGAGCGCATCGAGCGCCTAAACCCGAAGCTCAACGCGGTCGTAACCCCGATGTACGATCGGGCGCGCGCCGAGGCGTCGGTGGCAGTCCCCGAGGGGCCCTTCGCCGGGGTGCCCTTCCTGCTGAAGGACCTCCTGGCTGAATACGCCGGGGTGAGGTTCACCGAGGGCTCCGCTTTCGTCGACGGTCGCTACACGCCGGACACGGACAGTGAGCTGACGCGTCGCCTGAGGCGGGCAGGACTCATCATCGTCGGCAAAACCAACACGCCCGAGTTCGGCATTCTCCCGACGACCGAGCCCCGGCTCTTCGGTCCGACGCGCAATCCCTGGAACCTCGGCCGAACGCCGGGCGGCTCGAGCGGCGGGTCGGCCGCCGCCGTGGCCGCGGGCATGGTCGCCATGGCTCACGCGAACGACGGCGGAGGCTCGATTCGCATTCCGGCTTCTTGCTGCGGGCTCTTCGGCCTCAAGCCCACGCGCGGGCGCAACCCGCTCGGCCCGCACTACGGCGACATCTTCAGTGGTTTCGCCGTCGAGCACGCGGTGACTCGCTCGGTTCGCGACAGCGCGGCTCTTCTGGACGCCACGGCCGGACCGGATCTCGGCGATCCCTACGCCGCGCCAGCGCCGACGCGCCCGTACAGCGAAGAGGTCAACCGGCCCCCGGGATTTCTGCGCGTGGCGTTCACGACCAGCGCCGCGACCGGCGTTCCCGTACACGCCGATTGCGTGCGCGCGGTTCAGGAGGCCGCGACGCTCTGCGCGGAACTCGGTCACGACGTCACCGAGGCGACGCCCGCCCTCGAGGCCGACACGATCAGCCAGGCGTTCCTCACGGTGTGGACGGCGGGCGCGGCGTGGAGCATCGACGACTGGGCGCGCCGTACGAAACAGGCGCCGAGTCCCGAATGCTTCGAGCCACTCACCTGGGGCCTCTACGAAATGGGCACCGGCCGGCGCGCCGCCGACTATCTGCTGGCGATCCAGGACCTCCAGCGCGTCGCGCGTCAGATCGCGCAGTTCTTCGTCCAGTACGACGTCTGGCTCTCGCCGACGCTCGCCGAGCCGCCGCCCCCGCTCGGGAGCTTCGACCCGACGCCCGACAATCCCCTACAGGGGCTCCTCCGGGCGATGCAGTTCGTCCCGTTCACCCCGATCTTCAATGCGACCGGCCAGCCCGCGATGTCGGTCCCGCTTCTCTGGAATCAGGAGAACGTGCCGGTCGGTGTCCAGTTCGCCGGGCGATTCGGTGACGAGGCGACGCTCTTGCGGCTTGCCGCGCAGCTCGAGCAGGCGCGCCCCTGGGCCGGCCGATGGCCGTCGCTCTAGACGGGGCGCCCCCTCGCCTTTCTCGGCACTCTCGACACTCTCTCAGGAAGGGCACACCGAGGACACGATCCACGCGCTGGCCGGCGCGCCGCGCGTGGCGCTACGACCGTGAGGGCGGACGCTCGGGCGTCGCCTCGACGTCAGGACAGCTCGTACGCGCTGACGACGAGGACGGCGCTCGCGATCATCAGGGCCACGGAGAAGCTGCCGCTGGCGGCAACGACGTAGCTCACGATCACCGGGCCGACGATCTGTCCGAGCGCGAAGGCCGATGTCAGCGCGGCCATGAGCCCCGTCGCGTGCGCGCCGGCCACGTCGCGCGCTTCCTGCATACCGACCATGGTGATCACCATGAAGGTGCCGCCGACGAAGAGCGCGGCGGCCATGATCGCGGCGATGCCGGACCAGACGACCGGAAGCGCGACGCCGAACGCCATGAGAAGGTGGCTCGCGATCCACAGCCGGCGGTTGCTGACGACGCTTCGCAGCATCGCAGTCGCCAGCGTGGATCCCATCGCCGCCGCCCCGAACACCGGCCAGGACCAGCCGAAAACGGCAGGGTCCTGGATGACCTGCTTCGCCATCACCGGAAGAAACGTCGCAGGAATGATGTACCCGAAGCCGAACGCGCCGTAGCAGAGGACGAGTCGGACCGCCTCGCGATCCCATGCGATCGCGCGCCGCGCCAGCCGCCCGGCGTTCGTCGGCGGCGCGGCATCGCCCGCTCCGAACACCGGCCAGATCCCGGCCGACAGAGCGACCGAGAGAACGCCGAGCACGATCCAGGCACGCGCGGAGCCCGCGTGAACGTGCATGAGCGCGAGACAGAGCGCGCCGGCGAGGGCGATGCCCGCACCGACACCCGCGAACACCGTGCTGTTCAGCGCGGGGCGACGCAGCGACGCGAGCCTCTCCAGACACCACGCCGACACGTAGATCAGCACCCACGCGCTCGCCACGCCGGCGACCGCGCGCAGGAGGAGCCAGACGGCGAAGCGATGCTCGAGACCCATCGCGAGCGTCGCGAGGCCGATCGTGACGAGTCCCGCGCGGATCGCCGTGGTCGCGCGGAGCCGCCGCCAGATGACGGACAGGGCGCCCAGCAAGTAGCCGAGGTAGTTCGACGACGCGAGCCAGCCGCCCATCGCGATCGAGACTCCGGCGTCCTCCTGCATCATCGGCAGGATCGGCGTGAAGGCGAAGCGGCCGATGCCCATCGCCACCGCGAGGGCGATGAATCCCGCCAGGCCGACGGCGGCCGCAGAACGGCGCGGTGGTGTCCGCATCATCAGGAGCGGGCGCGGCGGGGGGGGTCCGCGAACAGCTCCGAGGGCCAGAGCCGGCGCGTGGGGGCGTCGGCTCTGAGAAAGCTGAAGCCGGCGCCGGTCGCGTAGAAGTCGTCGGTATCCGTGTCGCCGATGTGATAGTACGCCGCCGCCGGAAAGCGTCCCTTGACGTCCGCGAGCTGATGCTTCAGTACCGTGAAGTCGACGGCGATGTGGAGCCGCTCCCACAGATCTTGCTGGTAGCTGATCGGCCGATCCGAGCAGCTTCCGACGAGATAGCCGAGGCGCTTCGCCGTCCTGACCAGCGCGACGGGCACGATGCCCGGGGGCTCGCCCACCTCGAGCGTCCCGTCGATGTCGAAGCTGACCAGCGTCACGAAATTCACGGTAGCCCGGCGCCGGTCACGTTGACGCGGATCGCCTCGATGCGACCGTCCGTCTTCTCGGACACGATGTCCATCGTCACCTCGTTCAGCACCAGCAACCTCGCGCCGTCGCCGGCCAATTCCCCCTTCAGTTTCGGGGGAATGGCCGTTTACCGCGTCATGCCCGAACCATACACTAGCCGCTCGATGAGCACAGACGCGAAGACGCCGCGTGCCGCGTCGGGCCGTGGCCGGCGGATGGCCACGCTGTTCGCGGCACAGGTCTGCGGGAGCACCGGTCACTCGATCGGGATGGCCGTCGGGAGCATCATGGCGGCCGGTATCACCGGCTCGAACACGTGGTCGGGCGTGCCGATCGCAGTCGGCGCGCTCGGAACGGCGCTCGCGAGCTGGCCGCTGGCGCGTCTGATGGAGCGCGCCGGACGTCGGCCGGGGCTGGCGCTCGGCTACGGACTCGCCTTCCTGGGCACGCTCCTCGGTATGGTCGGCGTGACGATCGGCAGCTTCGCCCTGCTGCTGGGCGGGATGGCGCTCTTCGGAGTCTCGCAAACCTCAAACTTGTTGAGCCGCTACGCTGCCGCCGACGTGAGCCCCGGCGCGCAGCGCGGCCGCGCGATGGGGCTGATCGTCTGGGGCTCGAGCGCCGGCTCGATCATCGGGCCGAACTTGATGGAGCCGGCGCTTCGCGCCGCCGGTCGCCTCGGGGTTTCACCGGCGGCCAGCGCGTTCCTCATCAGTCTCGCCGGCTACGCTCTGGCGGCGCTCTTGATCGAGCTACTCCTGCGGCCCGACCCTCTGACCGTCGCGCGCCGGCTTCACGAGAGCGACCGGACGGGCCGAGTGTCCGAGCGGGCGCGGCCGCTGAGCGCGATCCTGGGAGACGTCCGAGTGCAGCTCGCGCTCGCGACCCTCACGATCAGCCAGTTCGTGATGATCAGCACGACGTCGACGTCGCCGGTGTACCTGCACGACCAGGGGCACCACGTGCAGACGATCGGGCTGGCGGTGTCCCTCCACCTCGCCGGAATGTACGTGGCCTCGCCGCTGTCGGGCTGGCTCTGCGACCACTTCGGGCGGCTCCTGATGATCGGGATCGGCGCGCTCGTGCTGATCGGGGCGGTGATGCTGGCGGGGCTGGCGCCGGGCAGCGACCGCGCGCTGGTCATCCTGGGGCTGTTTTTCAACGGCGTGGGCTGGAACTTCGCGTTCGTGGCCGGCAGCGCGCTCCTGACCGACGCGCTGTCGCCGACCGAGCGCGCCTCGATCCAGGGCCTCGCCGACCTGGTCATGGGCTTGATGGGCGCGTTCGGCTCCGCCGCGGGCGGCATGATCCTGGGCGTGTGGGGCTTCACCGTCCTCAACGCGCTGGGCGGCTTGCTCGTGCTCGGGCCGCTGGCGGCGACCCTGCTCCGCCGTCCCGCGCCTCGCTCTCGACTCCGCAGACCTAGACTGGACCACGCCGACGAGGCGGCGGCGCGCCACCGCGCTAGACGACGCCTGCGGCGCGCAGCGTCGCGATCTCGTCGGTGCTCAGGCCCAGCAGCCCCGACAGGATCTCGTCGGTGTGGCGACCGAGCGAGGCGCCCGCGTGAGTGATGCGCCCGGGCGTCAGCGAGAGCTTGGGCACGACGCCCGGCTGGGGCAGCGCGCCGATTCCCTCGGCGGGCACGTCGACGATCATCGCGCGTGCGCGGTAGTGGGGGTCGGCGAAGATGTCGGCCATGCTCATGATCGGTGAATGCGGGATGTCGTGGCTCTTGAGCTCCGACACCGCCTTGTCGAAGGGCCGCTCCGCGAACCACTGCGTCATGAGGTCCAGGATCACTGGAATGTGCTTCGGCCGCTCCTCGGCGCTCGCAAACCGCGGATCGAGCGGGAGCTCGCGCTGTCCGATCATCGCGCAGAGCCGCTCGAAGAGGTGCTGGGCCGGCGCCGTGAAGACGATCCATCTCCCGTCCTGCGTTTGAAAAGCACCACCTGGCCAGCCCGAGTGCTGAAGCCCGCCGCGCTCGCGGACGACGCGCTGCCGGCCGTAGAGCGTCGTCGTGTACTCCATGACGCGGAAGGCCGACTCGTAGAGCGCCGCGTCGATCCACTGCCCCTCGCCAGTCGCGTCGCGGTGGCGGAGCGCGGCCATGACGCCGAACGCCGTGAAGAGCCCGGTCATGTAGTCCGGATACACCGGGGTCGGGCGTGCGGGCGGCCGATCAGCGTGACCGTTGACGTACCACGTCCCCCCGAACGCCGCTCCGATCGCCGCGTAGCCCGGCCCCTGATTCAAAGGGCCCGTCTGGCCGAACGCGGTGATGCGCGCCATGACCAGACGCGGGTTGATCGCGTGCAGCGCTTGCCACCCGAGGCCCCAGCGCTCGAGGACGCCGGGCCGAAAGTTCTCGAGAACGACGTCGCACCGGGGCACCAGCCGGCGAACGATGTCCTGTCCCTTCGGCGTGTGCAGGTCGAGGGTCATGAGCTTCTTGTTCCGGTTGTCGACGGCGAACCAGTACGTGCAGCCGTCCTCCGACGGGCCGAGGCGCCGGAGGTCGTCGCCCCGGCCGGGCATCTCGGTCTTGATCACCTCGGCCCCGAACTCGGCCATGAGCGCGCCGCAGAACGGGCCGGCGACCACCTGCGCGAGCTCGAGCACCCGGATTCCGTCCAGGGGTCGGCGTGACTCTGTCATGGAGCCGGAGTCTATCACTATCGCGCGCGGGCGGATCTTGCCCTACCATGGCTGCGCCAGGGTATTCGCGAGACGGCGTCCGCGGAATCTTCGAGGAGGACATGCATGGCCAGCGCAGAGCCGGGTGGCCTCAAGGGTCTGGTCGACGTCGAGCGTGGGATCATCAGCCGGGAGATCTTCGTGAACGAGGAGATCTACCGGCAGGAGCTCGAGCGGGTCTTCGCGCGCGCCTGGCTCTTCGTCGGCCACGAGAGCCAGATCTCGCGGCCGGGTGACTATCTGACGTCGTGCATGGGTGAGGAGTCGGTCATCGTGTGCCGCGACCGCACGGGGCGGATCCGCGTCTTCCTCAATTCGTGTCGGCACCGCGGCATGAAGGTCTGCCGGTACGACGAGGGCAACACGGTCGAGTTCCAGTGCCCCTACCACGGCTGGAGCTACGGGACCGACGGGGCGCTGGTGGGAGTTGCGTTCGCCAAGGACGCCTACGGCGCGCAGCTCGACCGGAGCCAGTGGGGGCTCATCGAGGTCGCCCGGGTGGAGAACTACAAGGGGACGATCTGGGCCACGTGGGACGCGTCAGCCCCCACGTTCCTCGAATACGTCGGCGGCTACAAGCTCTATCTCGACCTTCTCCTCGACGCGTGGGACGGGCGCGAGGGCGGAACGGAGGCGATCGGCGGGATCCACAAGTGGCTCATCCCCTGCAACTGGAAGTTCCCCGCCGAGAACTTCTCCGGAGACCGCTATCACGGCGTGAGCCACCGCTCGGTGGACATGGTCGGCATTGGACCGAGCGGAAAGGGTCGCCGCGACACGCAGGAGCGGAACGAGGCCCGGTGGCTCGACGTCTCGTTCCCCGAGCTCGGCCACTCGATGATCGCGTTCCTCCGGAAGCACGATTCGCCCCTCGCCCCGGCGTATCAGGACGCGCCGGCGGTGGCCGACTACTTCCGGCGCTGCGAGGAGGAGCGGAAGCGCCGTCGCGGCGAGTACTGGCGGCTCTTCGGTGGTCCCGGCACGATGTTCCCCAACGTGTCGCCGCTGGCCCGGCAGCCGCGGACGCTCGCGGTGTGGCATCCGCGCGGCCCCCACCAGACCGAGGTCTGGCGCTGGTACTTCGTCGACGCCGACGCGCCGGCGGAGGTGAAGGACTTCCTGCGCCATTACTACATCCGCTACTCGGGTCCGTCGGGGATGACCGAGCAGGACGACATGGAGAACTGGAACTATGCCCACAAGGCGAGCCGCGGCACCGTCGCCCGGCAGTACCCGTACAACTACGAGATGGGCCTCGGCCGCGCCACGCGCGCCTTCGAGGACCACGGGCTCAAGCTCCCCGGCACGATCAGCGACGTGACGGAGGCCAACGCCAGCGAGAACAACCAGCGCGGCTTCTACGGGCGCTGGCGCCAGTTCATGGAGGCCGACAGCTGGACGGGCCTGATGGCCCCGTGAGCGCCGAGGCTCCGCGCTCGCCCACTGGGCGGAAGAGCCGCCCTCGCGGATCTGCCAGCACGTGCTGGACCACCCGCGCCGGACGCGCCAGGCGCGGCGGGAGCGCCGAGAGGTCTCCCCGTGTCCGAATCCGCTCGATGACGTCGTCGGGCAGTTTCTCGGTACGCGCGATGCGCGCGTGGGCCACCCACTCGTAGGATTGATTGACCGAGCGCGCGGTGATGAGAATGGCCATCTCGCGAATGTCGCCGGGCAGCGTCCCGCCGAACGGAAGGTATTCGCCGAGATCGCCGACTTTCTCCGCCAGCGCCGGGTGGTGCATGAGCGAGGCGTACGGGCCGCCCCGCATCTGGCCGCGCTTGGCCGTGATCCTGTCGTAGATGCGCTTGGCCTCGGGAGTCAGCGTGTGGAGGGGATCGGGCAATTTGGCCGTCACGACCGGTTCCTCGGAACTTGCTTCATGCGCTCACCAAGCGTCAGCCGAAAGCCGTCGCCCTGCTTCGTGGTCTCGCGGAGGTAGGCCTGGGTCTCCGCCCGCTCCTCTCGCCCGAGCGCCTGCGCGTGTGAGAGCCGGATGCGCCGGCCGCCCTCTTCGATGGCGAGCACGAGCACCTTGATCTCGGTCCCCACGGGGAAGGCTTTGCGGAGATCCGTGCCGCGGGCCAGGCCGAGCTCGGCGATCGGAATCAGCCCGGTCTGCCCGGGACCGAGTCTGACGAAGACGCCGAATGACTCCAGCCGCTCCACCGTGCCGGTCAGCACCGCGCCGACCTCGACGCGCGACTCCATCTGCTGACCTGGCGCGGCGCCCTCCGGCGCCAGGGCGAGCGCGACGCGACGCTTCTCGGGATCGACGCTCACGATCATCACGGTGACCTCGGCGCCGCCGGCCGCGGCCTCTCGGATCGCGCCCTGTCGGCTGCGCGGGATCTCCGTGTTGTGCAGGAGCCCATCCACACCGGGTAAGAGCTCCACGAAGACTCCGAACTCCGTGGCGCGAACCGCTCGCCCCTGGACCACCTGGCGCTCGCGCAGCCGTCCGGGCACCGCCGCCCACGGATCGCCCTCGAGAGCCTTCAGGCTGAGCGAGATCCTTCCTTTCTCCTGATCGACCCTGAGCACCTTGACGGTCACCGCCTCGCCCACCTGCAGCCGATCGACCGGCCGGCTCACGCGCGAATGCGAGAGCTCGGACAAGGGCACGAGACCCTGCACGCCGCCCAGGTCGACGAACGCGCCGAAGTCCGCCAGTGAGGCTACGGTACCGGTAAGCACCGCGCCCGGGAGGATCTTTTTCCGCGTCTCTTCGGCGGTTTCAGCCGCCCGCTCCTCGAGCAGCCGGCGGCGGGAGAGGACGAGATTGCGCCCGTTGTCGCTGTAGGTCATGACGCGGAACTCGAGGACGCGGCCGACGTACTCCTCCGCGGCCTCCACGCGGCGCACGTCCATCTGCGAGAACGGACAGAAGGCCCGCAGGCCACCGACCGTCACCTCGTAACCGCCCTTGATCACGGCCGCGACCTTCCCCTCGACCGGAATGCCGGTCTGCGCCGCGACCGCAAGGGCCTGACGGGCCTGCGCCCCCTGCCGGAGCTTGTGCGAGAGGCGCACCTCGTCCCCGGTCGACACCACGGTCGCCTCGACCTCGTCGCCGACGGCGACGCGCAGCCGTCCTTCCTCATCGGTCAGCTCGGCACGCTCGATCCAGGCGTCGCCCTTGCCACCGACGTCGACGAAGACGCTTTCGGCCGCGATATGGATCACGCGGCCCTTGACGATCTGGCCGACTTCCAGCACGGGTCTCACGGCTTCACGGGCGAACAGCGTCGCGAAATCTTCTGCGTCACTCATGATCACCACCCTAGGCGGCCGTTCTCAGGAGGTCAAGGCGCAGCGCGGAGACGCTCGTCGACGGCCGCCAGGCGGGTCGTCACCGAGCCGGTCGGGTAGGATCAGATCTCGTCGGTGCAGCTCGGCTCCGGTCTCGGCGAGCGACCTCGCGCTTCAGCAGGAGAACGCAGGCACCGGTCGGACAACCGACCGAGGCCTGCTTTTCGTCAGAGTATCAGGCCGACTGAACTCGCCGGCTTAATACATTTCACCGGGCGGCATCGGCGGCCCGCCAGGCTTGCCCGTTTCGGGCAGGTCGGTGATCAACGCCTCGGTCGTCAGCACGAGCGACGCGATCGACGCCGCGTTCTGCAGCGCGACCCGCGCCACCTTCGTCGGGTCGATGATCCCCGCCTGCACCATGTCGACGTACTCCATGGTCTCGGCGTCGTAACCGCGGTTCGGGGCCGTCTCGCTCTTCACCTTCTCGACGATCACGCTGCCCTCGGCACCCGCGTTCTCGACGATCTGGCGGATGGGCTCCTCGAGCGCCCTCACATTGCCAGGCGTGTGGTGCGCCACAACTTGCGCTGGGCGACGATCACGATGACCGCTCCGACGAAGGCGACGAACACGGTCGGCAATAGCCCCCCGCCCGCGGAGACGCCCAAGGCGCGGAAGATCCAGCCCCCCACGACGCTCCCGACCAGACCGAGAACCAGGTCCCCGATCAGCCCGTAGCCTCCCCCCTTCATGACGAACCCGGCCAGCCAGCCGGCGAGACCCTTCCTCCTTCTCCGGGTGCGGGTCCGTCGGCCTCCGCCTCGCCCTCACGATCTCGCTTGACTTCATACCGATAACACAATATAAATTATATAGCAAATAGAAATTATATAACAATCAGCTCAGCGCTGGGCGTCCGGTCAGGAGTCCGCTGGGCCGGCAGGAGGTGGTGATGCTCGAGAATAGAACGAAGGTCCTGCTCATTCTGTCGCAGGACGTCCTGGACCAGGCTCGGGTCGTTGCCGGGAAGGCGACGATCACGCTCAAGCTTCCAGTGAGCCTTCAGATCGTCCTCCGGGCCCTCATCGAGGAGGGGCTGAAGCGAGATGACCACCCGGCCCTTCTCGCCAACATCGAGGGCCAGGCCAAGGCGGTCCGCCGCTCGAGGAGCATGGCACGTCAGGGCGGACGCGCTGAGGGGGAGCCCGTGGATCGACAGTCTGGAAGCTGGCTGCGGCCGAACGGTCATCGGCAGTCGAGGCGCCGGAAGTGAAGAGGGCGTAGGGGCCCTCCGGCGGCGAGGCGAGCCGGGCGACGGGGCTCGATGCCAGACAGACGTAACGACGAACGCTGAGGATCAGCGTCTTGGCAAGGAGACGACGATGTCGAAATGGATAGGGATGACACTCGCGCCCGTGGTGACCGGTCGCTCTCCCCTCGAGTCACCTTCAACCCAGGCTCGGAGCCTTGAGGGTCGTGCTTTGGGCATGTGCTGCTCAGTGATGCTTCCCGAGGCTGCAAGGCTACGGCTGTTGGAACTGGGGTCAAGCTTCGTCGCCGCATTGGGAGAACAGAGGCAACCGATGACCGGCCTCATGACCGCCCTAGCGAGTGACGGGAGGCGGGCGAAATGGAAGAACGACACACTCTGAGGCAGGCGACGCAGGTACAGCAGGAGGTCAAATCAGACCGAAATGCCGCAGCGCCTCTTCGATGGCCTCACGCTTTTCAGGCGGGCACGGTTCCACACGACGACCGCGGCCAGCGCGGTTCGCCGCACGGCGCGTCGGTAAACCTCGAAGAGCCTTGACATGAGCGATCCAGCCGTTTTTCGGCACGAAGCCGTGGTGACGCTGAACGAACTTCTGTATCTCAACGTAGGTCGCCATCCCTGCCCTCCGCGATCACGGACTCAAGCGCGAACGATGCCTGCCCGAGATTTTTGGGCCGTGTTGGCAACCCGAATGTGGGCCTTCAGTTAGGATCCAGCATCCCGAATCGCCGCTCGCGCTTTTCGCTCGACCTCCATTGAAATCGCCACCATCCTGTGCGCGCTCTTGGCGTGCTCGGCGGTCTTCCTCATCACCTCGCTGTCATCCTTGCCTTGAGCCACGAAGTCGCAGCCGGGCATCAGATCGGCGCATCTGAGTTCTCTCGTCACGAGCAGACCCTCCTTTGGCCGCGTCCTTCAGGACGTGCGCGGCAAAGCTCGAGCGCACGTGACAATTTCATTTTTTGATCAGCAGGTCAAGCCCATCGGCGCATGCGCGCGCGACGGCATAGCCAGCCTTTTCTTGACCGGGCATCTTATCCCAGCCACCTTTTTCGATGACTTCAGCTCTCTGCCAGCTACTGACGTCTCCGAGCTCTTTGAGCTTCTGTTCATGGTTCGGTTGCTTCATGAATTGCGCGACGCAGATCGCCGCCTGACTCGCCAAGACCGCCTCTTTGGTCATCGTTTGGGTCGTGCCGGCGGTTGTCCAGCCACCCCACGAAAACCCGACGATCATTGCGATGACTCCCCCACAAATAAGGCCCCAGATTCCGTACTTGATCTTCCCTGCCGTCTCCAGCTTCATTGCCAAGACCTCCTGAACCGGGATCCCCGATGTGGAGCAATTCCGCCTCTATGGCAGCGTCCACCGAGCGACCGTCCCGTCAGTCGACTCGTTCACACGTGAAGACAGGCGGAACACGTCATTTGCCGCGCCGGCGGCGCCTTCGTGCCGCAGTTCGTCCTGGTGATGCCGGCGTGCCCTGCCCCGGCTTCTTGCCGAAACCACGGTTGCACTCGTTGCAGAATCTTTGCGATTCATCCTTGAGTTCTCGCCTACAAGTTGCGCATCTGACCATGACCTTCCTCCATCACGTGAACTTACCAAGACCTCGCCCGCGAGCCCGCCGCCGCCCGGCGTCATCGTCGTCGGCCATCGCTCCCACTCAGGCTCGTTCCCCGTTGCGCGTGGCGCCGGGACTTGGATTGGCCGTGGCGAGCGCCGGCTCATTTCGGGCTCTCCAGAACCGCTGCGCATGGGCGAAGAGAGTCCACGTACTACCCAGAAGGATTGTCGAGAGTCCGAGCAGGGCGAGCGCGACTGGCAAGACCTTGGCCGTGATCGGCACGTCCGAAATCCAGAATACGAGCGCGCTGCCGACAAGGAGCGGAATCAGCACCAGGGTCCCGGGCGGCCACGCGCGCCGCCAGACGCGAACGAGGGTTTCGCCGAGATCACCTTCGAGCCGTGTGTGCAGGAGGACCCAGGACACAAACACGCCAATGAGGAGCGCCGGGACCCAAGGATGCAACCACAGGACCCACGAGAGGATGAGGAGCGCCGCGGCAGCGCGCCGCCGCTGTACACTCACCGGACTGCTCGGCTGTCGGTGGAAAGACGAAGCGGCGGGCCGACGATGGCCACGAGCCTGACCGCCGCCAGCGCGCGAATCACCAGCCACGACGGATCGAACTCGACTCGCCGCACACTGAACTTCGGCGCTCGCGGTTCTGCGTGGTGATTGTTGTGAAGACTTTCGCCGGCCGTCACCCAGGCGAGCACCACCGAGTTATACGCGGTGTTCGTGAAGTTTTGAGCTCCTCGCCAATGCCCGACGCCGTTGATAAGCGGCGCCACGACGCCGACGTAGAGGACGGCATGCGCCAACGCCACGATCAAACCCGGGCCGATGCCAAACAACAGACACAACAGCGCGATGCCCAGCCCCGGACCGACCATCCCCTTCGAGAAAACGGCGCGATCCAGTCGGTCTTCGGGGAGGTCCGGGGCGAACTTCTTGATCGTGTCGGGGTTCCGCGCTTCCCGTTGGTAGTAATAGGCGTTCAGGAGTTGGACACGCCACAAGCCGAGCAGCCGCGGGCTGTGGGGGTCACCTTCCCGGTCAGTGAAGGCGTGATGCTTGCGATGGACTGCGACCCACTCCTGGCGGCGCTGTCCCGTGGTAAGCCACAGCACTGTCCGGAACAGCACATCCGCGAACGGGCGCACGGTCAGCGCTCGATGTGCGAGGGTGCGGTGCAAGTACACCGACGTTGCGAAGACGGCCGTTTGCGTCAGCGCAATGACGACCAACGGGATCATCCAGACGTGAGTCAACAAGGCTTTCCCTCCCACGCGCTAGCTTTCACTCTCCTGCTTTCGAAGCTCATTGAGGTCCGTGATCCGTCGCGATCACTTCGGGCGCTTCCGGGGCTCTCGACCGCTCTGGTCCCGCGCGGTTCCAGACCGTAGATTCGTTCGGTCCTCCTCAACCCTTTTCCGGCGCGTCATGCTTCGCTGGTGGCGAACCGCTCTGGCCTGGCTCTCGACGTTGGCGAGGAAGGTCGCATGGCCATCGCGCTTCAGCCCCTCCTCGATGAGGGCCCGGAGGACGATCTGAAGGCTCACCGGGAGCTTGAGGGTGATTGTCGCCTTCCCCGCGACGACCCGGGCCTGGTCCAGGACGTCCTGGGAGAGAATGAGAAGGACTGTGGTCTTGTTTTCGAGCATCACCACCTCCGTACTCCTGCCGACCCGGGCTGCGGCGTTCTTGCTTAATAATTTAAACTTGTTATATAAGTTATAGTATACTACTGTCAAGCAAGATATCGCGCAAGCAGCGTACCCGGTACGGGGCGGCGGTTCTGTCGGGCTGCGTGCTGGCCGGCCGGGTCATGAAGACGGAGGGTATACGCGCCCTGTGGAACATGAACCGACGCGATGAGAGCCAGCGAACAATGACCGAGGGCGTCATTGCGCTGGGAGCGGTCCCGGCTCGCGAATGCGCTGCCCAAGTGGGCGAGGTCCGCTACGCGGACCGCGCGTTCGTGGAGTGCCAGCGCTACGTGGCCCTCTTGCGACACGCCATCGGCCCCGAGCCCGAAGGCGCACGGCTCCACATCCGGCGCTCCGAGCCTGACTTGGGTTCTTACCTCGAGGTGGTCGTCGAGTACGAGGAAATGGACAACGTCGCTCGGGCGTACGCCATTCGGTGTGATCGGGAGGCGCCGACGAGATGGGAGTAAGGGACACTGCGATCATGACACTCCACATTGTCGAGATCCGAGGGCGCTTGATGTGGTGGACTTGGGTGATCCGTGACAACGCCGGCGTCCTCGTCGAGGAGTCGCGGACGCAATTTCGCTCGGCAGCAGCCGCTGAATTACAGGGCCGCGCCAGAATCGCGGACCTCGAGAACCGCTGACAACCGCGCACCAGCCAGTGATGGCCGCGAAGCACGCCGCGTCTTCGCTTGGCTGATCCGCGAACGATCTTGATTCTTGAAAGGATGCAGCATGGTCATGCCGGGCAACGTTGTGAGTGCGCTCACCCTGATCCTCCTCGTCTCGCTGGCCGTCACGCGAACGGCCGACGGTCAGGTTCCCACCGCCGCTGACTCCGTCGGCTGCAACGAAGAAGCGCCCAAAGCGGTCAAGACAGGAAGTGCCTCACCGACCACGGGCGACCACGTCCGAGCCGATAGCGCACGCGCCGGCGCCATGATCACGAACTCCTTCGATGTCACGAGCACAGTCATCGAGTCGTCCGATCCGCAAATCCACGGTATGAACGCGGAAGGAGCAAAGAACGCCACGTACCAGGCCGCATACCGCAGTTGCATGAGACGAAAGGGCTTCTAAGCGGGAACCCGCCTACAGATCACGATACTTGTCGGCATCACGAAGTCGTTGCGCCTGGTCTTCGACCTTTTTGCTCTCACGCAGCCGATCCTCCCACCGCTTCTCCTCTGCCAGCGCAGCGGCGTCGTTGGCGGTCGTGATCCACTTGTCGATGTGCCGGACCCACGACGCGACGTGAGCCTCGGCACTCTCGAAGCTGAGTTCCGCGTCCCGGAAGGCGACACGCTGCGGATTGATGATGCCTCCACGCTCTCCGGCACCCCGGAACACCTGGATCCATTCGGCCATCGGCTTGTCGTTGAGAGGGATGCTCCAGACGAACTCGCCCCGCTTTTGCTTGGCTGGCACTGGACCGGAAAGACGCCGCATCGGCTCCATCTTCAGCCCCTTCTCGCAAAAATTCGTGGTGTCGCTGCGCCGCAAGGCCGTGGCGAACAGCTGAGCAACTCAGTCAGAAGGACGCGCGTAGGCGACGTCGAGCGTGCGGCCCGATCCGCTCGTCGTGCGGGGCCGCAGTCACCGCCATGAGCACACAGCGGCAGCCTGGATGAATCGGTGGCACGGTGTCCCGCCCGTGCGTCACCTCGTGCCCGTTGAAGGATTCGCACACCGGACACCGCAGCCCGTCTTCCTGCTGCACGATTCTCGCGCGTATCCCCTGCCTCGTATAGTGGCCGAGCGCCGTGGCCCCGCGCCTGAGCGTGTCGAGCCACTCGAAAAGGAGATCCAGTTTCCGCAGCCGGTAGGCCGCCCGCGCGGCCAGCGACGTCTGGGGCGGGGGGATCACCTGCAGGCCGTCCCACCGGGCGGGGAACGTGCCGCGCTCGGCGAAGATGGCTTGCCAGCGATCGAACTCGGGCCAAGTGAAGACGCGGTCGGCGAGGACGGTCACGGCCGCTGGCGGCGCCGTGCGGGCGGCCGCCACGCGGGCGCGGCCGATCTTGAGGAACTCGACGACCGCCTCGCGCTCATCGGCCGAGAAGCCCTGAATGCTATCCAGGGCGAGCGCCACCGCGTCAAAGCTCTTGCTCACCCGTCGAGCCCATCGAAGCCCGCCGAGCGCTTGAAGGCCCTGCCGCGACGTGTTTCGTTCTCGAACATGCGTGTGACCCTCTCCTCAGTACGAATTATATACCATTTATTTCATATATAATGTTTGGTAGTATCGGCGTCGTCTGACCCGGGAATCGGTTCACGGGAACCCTGCGCCTCGTCAGACCACGACTCCAGCGTCCGCGTTTCTCTGGAGCGTGCATGAACTCACAGCGTGGAAGCAGCAAAGGAGGCGCCCCATGGCGCAGAAACTGTTCATCGGCGGTCTCGCGTTCTCCACATCGACGGAACGGCTTCGTGAAGTGTTCGCGGCGGCCGGCCAGGTCGAATCGGCGGCCGTCGTGACCGATCGTGACACCGGTCACTCACGCGGCTTCGGTTTCGTGGAGATGGCCACGGCGGAAGAGGCCGATCAGGCGATTGCGCAGTTCAACGGCAAGGACCTCGACGGCCGCCAACTCCGCGTGGAGAAGGCCTCGTCCGGCGGTACCCGTGGCGGTGGAGGGGGGAACTCGCGGGGCTTCGGCGGATCCGCACGCGGAGGACGCTGGTAAGCCACCTGCCTCATACAGACCTGGGCAGAAAATACCTGCTCCTAGAATCAGGAGGGCTCTCATGCAACTGCAAGCACCTTGGCTGAAACCAGCGGTTTGGGGTGTGATCGGCGGCGGGGTCGCAACGATGATCGTCGGCTTTTCATGGATGGGATGGGTCCTCGGCAGCACCGCCGAGCGGGTCGCGGTCGAACGTGCCAACTCGGCCGTGGTCGTCGCGCTCACCCCTTCCTGCGTCGCGAGCTTCATGCAGCAGCCTAACGCGGCCACAAAGCACGCGGAGTTCCTGAAGATAGACTCGTGGAGGCAGCGGCAGTTCGTCGAAGAGGGCGGCTGGGCCACTCCGCGCGGGGGCAAGATGCCTAACTCTGGGGTAGCGAGTGCGTGCGCCGAAGAGCTCGTGAAGGCCAAGACTTAGCGGCGGAAGAGCGCGGGCGCTTGCGGTGTTCGGCTCGACAACGAGACGGAGTCTGGCCGGGCAGTTCCCCTGACGTGAGCCGCGTGCTCCCGGCGGGAGGGGTGCGCCATGTGGATGATCGGTTCTAAAACGCCGAAACGAGCACAGGCCCCCCTGGATGAAACACAACGAGCGCTCGTCAAGAAGAAGTTGGAGATCTTGCGGCAGGCGAGTTTCGGCTTCACGCAAGACCGACTCCTGCACATTCAAGAGGAGGACTTGAAGAGCTGGACGGATGAGTGTACGGGTGAGCTTCGGAGGGAAATAGCGTTGGCCGCACCGTCGCATATCAAGATTGCGCTGATCGATTTTCGTACGCTCCGATGCGTCTCTCTTCAGTGCCTTCCGCTATAGATGGACTCGCGTGACCTCGAACTCAGCCGAGGACGATTCGGATGCGATGTGTTTTCCGGTCGTCGGCGAGCCCGATGCTGAGATCGCCGTCGAGGGAGACGCCATCGACCTCCACTGACGACACTCCCCGCGACGCATCCCGTGGGTTCTCCACAACGAGGTCATAACGCGCGGAGCCGTAGCGGAATACCAGTTCGAAGCCGGGCCATGCACGCGGGATACACGGGTCGACCACGAGCCGCGTGCCGCGCAGCCGGAACCCGAGAATCGACTCCAGCCCGGCCCGATACATCCACCCCGCTGATCCCGTGTACCACGTCCAGCCCCCGCGCCCGACGTGCGGCGGCTCGGCGTACACGTCCGCCGCGACGACGTACGGCTCGACCTTATAGCGTTGGGCGCCCGCTTCGGTACGGGCGTGGGTAATCGGATTCAACATCGCGAAAAGCTCGGCGGCCTTGTCCCCGTCGCCGAGCGCCGCGAAGGCGATCACCGACCAGATCGCCGCATGCGTGTACTGCCCGCCGTTCTCTCGGACGCCAGGCACATATCCCTTGATGTAGCCGGGCTCCAGGGACGTGTCGTCGAACGGCGGCGTGAACAGCAACACGACGCCGTCGGCGCGACGCACGAGATGTTCGTCGACGGCCGCCATGGCGCGCTCGCGGCGCGCCGGGTCGGCCGCCGCCGAGATCACGCTCCAGGACTGCGCGATCGAATCGATGCGGCATGCGTCGTTGACGGCGGCCCCGAGCGGCGTCCCATCATCGAAGTAAGCGCGCCGATACCAGTGGCCGTCCCAGGCCTCGCGTTCGAGCGCCTCCTTCAGCGCATGCACGTAGCTCCGCCACCTCTCGGCGCGCTTACCCTCCCCGCGCGCGTCGGCCAGCTCAGCCCATTGAGACAGAACGGTGTGAAGGAACCACCCGAGCCAGACGCTCTCACCTTTCCCTTCGGCGCCCACCTCGTTCATCCCGTCGTTCCAATCCCCGGTCCCCATCAGCGGCAGGCCGTGCGGTCCGGCCGTCAGGCTGCGGTCGAGCGCGCGCGCGCAGTGCTCGAAGAGCGTGCCCCGCTCGTCGGAGGCGCGGGGCTCGAAGTATGACTCGGCCTGTCCAACTGCGAGCTTGGGCCCTTCGAGGAAGGGGACGACCTCGTCCAGGACGGCACCGTCGCCAGCGACCTCGACATACTGAGCGACGACGTACGGGAGCCAGACCAGATCATCGGAGATCCGGGTTCGGACGCCGCGACCACTGGGCGGGTGCCACCAGTGCTGGACGTCGCCCTCGACGAATTGCCGCGCCGCGGCGCGCAGCACGTGCTGCCGCGCCAATGCGGGCTCGGCCACCACGAGCGCCATCACGTCTTGAAGCTGATCGCGAAACCCGTAGGCGCCGCCGGCCTGATAGAGCGCCGACCGCGCCCAGACCCGACACGCCAGCGTCTGGTACAGCAGCCAGCGGTTGAGCAGGATGTCCATGGAGCGGTCCGGCGTCTTGACCTGCACCGTGCCGAGCACCTCGTCCCAGCGCTCGCCGACAGCTCGCAAGGCCGCCGCCACGTCACGAGTCCGGTAGCGAACGATCAGCTCCCTCGCCTCCTCGGGGTTCGCCGCCTCGCCGAGGAAGAACACGACTTCCGCTCGGCCTCCAGCGGCCAGCTCGATCGTCGTCTGGAGCGCGCTGCACGGATCGAGGCCGGCACCGACCCGTCCTGAGAGCCGGCGTCTTGGCGCGAGCGCCGCCGGATGATCCGGCGTGCCGTTGCGTCCGAGGAATTCCGTCCGGTCGGCGGTCCAGGCCGCTTGGGTCCCGCCGAGGTCGGCAAAGGCGACGCGAGCGCCGAACTCGCGCCGCCACGCGTTGCGCGCGAACATCGCGCCCGTCTTCCCGTCGATCTCGGTGACGACGAACGGCGCGGCGGCGTGCCGCGACACGCCAAGGACCCACTCGACGTAGGCGGTCACGGACAGCCGCCGCGGTCGACCGGACTCGTTCGTCAGCGTGAGACGCGAGATCTTGATGGGGTCGTCGAGCGCCACCAGCTGCAGCAGCTCGAGCGCGATCCCGTGCGAAACGTGGTCGAAGCGCGTGTAACCCTGCCCATGCCGGATGACGTAGGGCGAGGCCCCC
>WNFS01000225.1_pt1 | contig 41359 bp, 37 predicted proteins | sample 5400141 | NCBI WGS metagenome assembly WNFS01 (sample SAMN13153358, study PRJNA577476) | soil metagenome | isolation source: 60 cm saprolite under Madrone tree | place: USA:California | collected 2016-06-14
AAGTGATCAGCACGTCATGAAAGACGGCCAGAACCGCGGCGGCCCCGTAAACCCACTCGAATCGGAAGGCAATATATACCAGCATGCCGCCCAAAGCATAGAGGGTAACGAAAATTGCCTGCTTGCGGAGTTCGGCGCCAACCTTGGGGCCAACGACTTCGACTTTGCGAATGGCAAAGGGGCCGAGAGCGTAGCTGCCTTTCAAAGCAGCCAGGACCGGCGCGGTAACGCCATCGACTTTGGAGAGGTCATCGAAATTGGTGAGCACGCCGTTGGCGTTTTTGTCGCGGTAGTCGAGAAGTCTCTTGGCGAGCTGCGGATAACGATCACCGGCGTTGACGGAAAGGTTCAGCGGATCCTTCTCGGTGAGAACCGCGGCGAGCGAGGTGGGCGTCGCGGAATTGAAATCGGCTCGCGAAACTCCGTAGGTGGCGTTTAGCGCGCCAAGGACTTTCTCCCTGCTGGCTCCTTCGAGAGCTTGTTCGTCCTGGCCTTTGCCTTCCACGAAGATGACGACTTCGTTCGTATTGGGATTGGCGATGTCGCTGATACTCTGGATTTCAGTATTGCCAAGCCCCTGAGCGGCTAGGCTGTTGCGAAGCTTGTCCACATTCGGAGGCTGGGAAAAACGAACATCCACGTTGGTGCCACCTTTGAAATCGATTCCGTAGCGAATGCCGCTACCGAAGAAAATCGAGGTCCACCCGGCGAGGAGAAGGATGCCACTCAAGGCAAAGAAATACTTGGCTTTGCCCATCCAGTCGATGTTGGGCTGCTTGAAGAGCTCGATCATTCCGCTTTTACTTCCCTTCCTTAGACTCCAAGGGGTTAGGGAAAGTTCCCGGCGCGAAACCGGCTACCCAAGGTAGCGGAATCCACAAGGAGAACCTACTCCCCACTCGTTTGGATTCGAATGGGACACTCGCCCCAGCCGTCCTAGTACGCCCTAAATGCTCAATTCGGCCTGACGGTCCATCTTCGTCAGGTGATACTGGAAAATCGTTTTCGAAACGTAGATGGCGGTAAAGACGTTGGCGATCAAACCAATCGTCAAAGTTATGGCAAAGCCACGAATAGGGCCGGTTCCAAAGAGGAATAGGAAAAAGGCCGAAACGACGGTGGTCACGTGGGTGTCGATAATGGTCAGAAAGGCCTTGTCAAAACCGGCGTCCACGGCGGCCGCCGCAGATTTGCCGTTGCGCAGTTCCTCGCGGATGCGTTCGAAAACCAGGACGTTGGAATCCACGCCCATGCCGATGGTCAGGATGACACCGGCGATGCCTGGCAGAGTCAGCACGGCGCCGAAGAGGCCTAGAACCGCGAGAAGAATGACGAGGTTCAGGATCAAGGCCAGCACCGCATTGCCACCGGAGAGGCGGTAGTAGACGAGCATGAAAACCATCACGACGACCAGGCTGAGTACAGAAGCCTGCACGCCGTGGCGGATGGAGTCCGCGCCGAGCGACGGCCCGACGGTGCGCTCCTCAAGATATTTGATCGAGGCGGGAAGGGCACCGGCGCGAAGGACAAGCGCGAGATCATGGGCACTCTCCTGGCTGAAGTTTCCTTCGATCAAACCGGAATCATCAATACGGCCATTGATCACCGGAGCGGAATAGACGCGGTGCTCCAGTACAATGGCCATCTGGCGGCCCTTGTTTTGCTCGGTGAAAGGGCCGAAGCGACGGGCAGCTTCCGGTGACAGTGTGAAGTTCACCTGCCACATGCCAGGATTCGAAGTATTGCGAGTTTCGACGGCGCTGCGCAAGTCGCGGCCGGTGACGACAGGGGCGCGGCTCAAGACATACCAGCTCTCGGCGGTGTCGAATCCACCTGAAGCGTTACGCGTTTCCGAGCGGCCGGGGACGAGTTCCGTGCCCGGAGGCAGAACGCCTCCATGGCGGCTGAGAGCTTCCGCCTGCGAAGCGTAGGGAACTGGATCTTCGACCAGTCTTAATTCCAATTGACCACCGGCCTGAATGACGGACTTGGCGCGAGTGGGATCGCCTTCGCCGGGAAGCTGCACGAGGATCTCGTTGGCATTGCGGCCGCCGCGAGGTTGAATGGTCGGCTCGGTCAAACCAAGCGCGTTGATGCGGCGCTCGATGGTCTCAAGCGATTGGGTCATGGTCGATTCTTGATTGCGGGCGACGGCGCTCGGACGAAGTGTCCAGGTATAGCCATTCAGATCGCCAGCGGCCGCCGACATGTCCCAGTCGGTGGCAAATTGAGCGCTATAAATGTCGCGGAATTGCGGGAGCTGGGCGGGATCGATGTTGCGGACAAGGATGTGCGTGTCGTCGACACGGCGCACTTCATCGTAATGAATATTTTTCGAGCGCAGCAGGGTCGTAAGGCGGTCCACGGTCGTGTCCGTCTCCTGCGCGATGGCTTCCTGGACCTGAACCTGGAGGATGAGGTGCGTGCCGCCCTGGAGGTCGAGGCCGAGCTTGATCTGTTTGGAGAAATTGTCCTTCATCTGCGCGACCGAGGTGGGGAACACCGGGTAGCCGAAAAGGAAATAGATACAGAACAGAATGACGGCGAGGATGAAAAGCGCTTTCCACTTCAGATTGGGATTCATGGTTAGAAAGTAAGACGTGTAGTCCGGCGAAGGGTGGGCTTATTTTGCATCTTCCGATGCCTCCACCTGAGCAATCGCCGCACGCGCGATGCGAATTTTAACCTGCGGTTCGGCGGAGATTTTCAAAATGACCGAATCGCCATCGATACCGTTGACGGTGCCATAGATGCCGCCGTTGGTGATCACTTTATCGCCGGACTTGAGCTCCGCGAGCATGGCCTGCACTTTCTTGCGCTGGCGCTGCTGCGGCATGATCACCATGAAATACATGATGGCGAACATGAGGCCGAGCGGGATCAAGAAGCCGCCAAAGCCCCCGCCGCCCGTAGCTTGTAACAGGATTACCGCCATCATTTCCTCTTGGTCTAGTCCTTCTTCTTTCGATCCGCGTTTTCAGTCATCAGTTTTCAGTAATCAATGCTGAACCGAGCCCTTGTGTCTTTGCCCGGTTCCGGTTTATCTGTTCGCTACGCTCAAGTCGTTGCGCGAACCGGCTGGGTTCTGCCCGGCCCATAGGCATTCTTCCGAAAAGGAACGACAGAAACACCGCGCCGCGGGCGCCACACCCGCACTTCTACGTCGCAGACATCGCTTCGCTTCGATTCGTTTTTGGCGCCCCGCGGACGGCCCGCGCACTCCTCAGAATCCCGCCTTCAGGCCGGACCCACAGCGTAGCGCGCGTGCATGTCAGATGAGAAATTCGCTAGGTTCCCAAACTCGATAGCCTCGCGGATTTGGCGCATTATGTCAAGGTAAAAGTGGACGTTGTGGTGAGTGGCGAGAATCGCCGCGGTGAGTTCTCCCGCGGCGAAGAGGTGACGAAGATAGGCGCGAGAGTAGCGGCCGCAGACGGAGCAAGTGCACTTGGGATCAATGGGACGCTGATCCTGGGCGTAGCGCGCGTTCTTGATGAGCACTCGGCCTTCGCTGGTATAGAGGCAGGCATGCCGCGCGGCGCGCGTCGGGAGCACGCAATCCATCATGTCAATGCCGAGCCCGACGTAATCCGCGAGCTGTTCCGGGCGGCCAACGCCCATCAGGTAGCGCGGGCGGTCCTTGGGTAGCAGCGCCGTCACTTCCGCGGTCATTTCGCAGGTGGTTTCATGGGGTTCGCCAACGGCGAGGCCGCCGACGGCGTAGCCTGGAAAATCCAAGTCGAGAAGCTGACGCGCACTTTCGCGACGCAAATCAGCAAACGTCGCGCCCTGCACAATACCGAATTGCCATTGGCTGAGATTTCCGTTGCGCCGCGCGCATTCCTGAAAATGGATGCGCGCGCGCTTCGCCCACTCCGTCGTGCGCTTGAGCGCGACTTCCGCTTTGTCGCGGGGCGCGGGTGTTTCGATGCACTCATCGAGGACCATGGCAATGTCCGAACCAAGGCCGAGCTGGATCTCCGCGGCTTTTTCCGGTGTGAGGAGATGCTCCGAGCCGTCAAGATGGGAACGGAAGCGCACGCCCTCATCGGTAATTTTTCGCAATTCGGAAAGGCTGAAAACCTGATAGCCACCGGAATCCATGAGGATGGCGCGCGGCCAAGACATGAAACGATGAAGCCCGCCAAGTTTGCGCACGAGTTCGTGGCCGGGACGCAGATAGAGATGATAGGTGTTGGCGAGGATGATTTCTGCGCCGAGCTCTTCGAGTGCTTCCTGCGTCAGGGCTTTGACGGAAGCCTGCGTGCCCACCGGCATGAAGAACGGTGTCTCGACGGTGCCGTGGGGCGTGCTCAGGCGTCCGCGGCGTGCACCCGACGGATCGGTCTTCGCAACTTCAAACGAAAAATTCATCTTCGGCTAAACGCCAGAAAGCAGGAGAGGCGAGAATGCCTGTCCCACCTCAGTGTATCAGGAGAAGATAAACGCCCAACCCACGCGGCAAACCACATAGACAGCCCAAACGCTGAAGGCAATGGTGAAAGACTTGGCGCCCTTCAGTTTTCTCGGGTTTACAGCCGCGAAACCAATGGCGATGAGAATCAGAGTCCAAAACGTGAAAAAATCGAACGACTTGCAAAGCGCCACCAGCCACTTCGCAGATTCCTCAGGAAGCAAAGCGCCCAGATTGGTGGCCATGGGGTTCTCGGGGTCGATCGTTCCAGGCGGTTTCAGGAACAGAACCAGCAAGAAGAGCGGAGTACTGACAATCCCCACTAAACTTGCGTGCGCAACTATGGAAAACGCAGTGGAAAATGTTGAGCCGGCACCTGCCAGCAGATTGTAGGCACCCATCATAACGAGACCGACGAGCAGCGCGAAGCAAACTGGCACTAAGAGGCCCGAGGCATAAACGATCGCTACGGTGACCTTGGCGCCCGTCTCAGCTTGCTGCTGCTTCTGATCAGCCGAAAGCTGCGCCCCACGGGGGCTTTTTTCGATTTGTTGGACGATGTAGTCGCGCCAATTCATCCTCTGGTTCAGCGCGACGACGGCGATGATGCTCAGCAGCGTGGAAACAAGAACAGGCGTTATCCAACTGGGCTTTCGAACGATGTCTTCAAAAGTTTTTCCCGGCGAGAAGAGAACGCCAAGAACCCGGCCGAACGGACTGATTGAAGCCTGCACTTCTGACGCAGGAATAGGGGCTGTAGCCATCGAGGACTCCTCCACCACAAGATTGCGTAGTTCTGCTTTCTGAGAGGGACTACGCACGAGCACCGGGAAACATTTCAGTGGGGGGATTCTAGCGCGGAGGAAAAGAAGTTACTAGCGGTTAGAGAGAGGAATGACAAATTTCAGAGCCGTGTGCGTGGAGGAAAAGCCGACCACTTTCACATCCTTCAGGCCTGCCTTGCGGCCGGCGACGAGAACATCGTTTTCGGTGATGCGTTTTTGGCCCTTGGGATAAACGATCCAAAGCGCGGCCGCGCCTTTCATTGATTTGGAGATTTTCATCAAGGCGCCGAGGTCTTCCTTTGAATCAGCGCCGAAAAAGATCCATTCCGAATCGGCTGCAACTTTGCTCTTGCTCACAGACTTGGTGAGCTTGCCTATTTCCGTGAGAAATCCGGCATCGAAGCCGCCGAGCAAGGAAACTCTTGCTGCGGGCTTCACGCCGAGCTTTTCGATGCGCGGCTTGGGATGAAGAATTTTCTCGCACCACTTTTCAGAGGCCGCACCGAGATGGAAGACCGCGAGCCCTTCCGCAGTCTGCAAGCGGAGTTCGCCATCCACGGCTTCCGCCGATTTGATGGTGGAAAAAGGAATCTTCAGCCGGAAATCACCGCGGAAAAGAATCTCGCTTGTTTCGAGCAATGCCCTTCCTTCTGACTTCTGTTCGCCGGACGAGACCGTGCATTTCACTTCGTTTCCCACGGTGGCTCACCTCTCTTAATACCAATTTGTTCAGGAAGCGTAACTCTTCGACGGTGCGTGTCGTCCGTCGATGGCGCCCACGATAGTAAACTATTACGTTCCATGGCAACCGCAACGACAAATCCGGTGGACTGGAAGCTAATCTGGGCGCAGCGCGGCTTCCGCTATTTCTTTCTCGCGATGTTTGTCTCGCTCTTTGGTAGCGGGATGAACTTCGCGGGCGTTAGCTGGTACATCCTCTCCGCCACACACTCGACTGTAAAAGTCAGCTTGCAGGTCATCGTCGTTACCCTGCCGGGACTGTTCGTGCCGTTTCTCGGCGGCGTGTTGATCGACCGCTTGGATCGCCGTTACCTGGGCGTCTTGCTCGACATCGTGCGAGGCTTCTTCGTCCTCGCCACGGCGTACATCGCGTGGCGGGGCCATCTGCAGCTGTGGCATCTCTACGCCATGACGTTGATTACCGGCGTCGGCTCCGCCATGTATTGGGCCACGGTGAACGCGCTGGTGCAGGAAGTGATTCCGCCGAGCCAATTCACCGGCGCGAATGCCGCGGTGCTCGTGGGAGTGCAAAGCGGCATGCTCATTGCGGGAGCCTTTGTCGGGTTCCTTTACAACACCGCTGGAATCGAGGGAATTCTAGCCATCGACGGCGCTACTTATTTCGTGTCGGCCTACTGCCTCTATCAAGTGCGCCGCGGATACGTCTCGCCTCGGGAGAGCCAGAAATATCCGCGGGAATATAGCGAAGCGACCGAAGCGACTGCCCAGGCTCTGGAAACGGGAGAAAATCCGGAAGTCGCGGAAGCGGGCCTCTCCCTCGCCGTTTATGCTGACATGAAGGAGGGGTTCGCTTACCTGAAGCAGCAGCCACTGGTGCTTGCGCTGGGCGTCACGCATGCCATCATGATGGCGGGGGTGGTGAGCGCCAACGTCGTTCTCGTTGCGCTAGCAAACGACATTCTTCAGGCCGGTCCGCGGGGGCTGGGCTTTTTGGAAGCAGGCTGGGCGACCGGCGCGATCGTAGGAGGACTCATCGCCAGCCAGCTTCCGCAGGCGCTGCGCATGCCCCTGTATGTTGCAGCGTGCGCCGGGCTCGCGGCGGGGCACATGGCGACTCCGTTCGTGGCGTTTCTTGTGGGCGCGGTGATGATGCAAATTCTGTTTGGATTCTGCCGCGCGCTGGGTGGGGTTGTGGCGCAATCTTCATTAATGACCATCGTGCCAAGACATTTCATGGGGCGGACGCAATCGGCGATGGCGATTCTGACGACGGTGGTGCAGCTCTTCATGAGTTTTTCGCTGGGTTGGGTAGCGCAGGGAGCGGGCCTGGTCGTGGCGTACGCGCTGCTGGCCGTGCTTTACACCGGAGCCACCGTCTCCGCCATCCGTGCTCGCCAGCTCTTGCGATAAGCTTTGGTGACGGATTCGCGCGCGAAGTGGTGGCCCGTCGACTACGGGTTTGATCTAGCTGGAGGGGGGCGCGGATGCAGGGGCCGCTGGCGGAGGAACAGCCTTCGCACCGAGCAAATCCACGGCCGCTTGATTGAGCTTGGCGCGCAACTGGTAGCGCTCGTTGGCACAGGTGATGTAGCGAACGGCGATCTCGACGCCGCCTATGACCGGTTTCATGTTGATGGCGGGCGCAGCGGAAAGAGAGCTCATCTGCCGCGAACGCGCCACGTGCTGCCACTCCTGCTCGGCCTGTTTTGCGGTTTCGGATGTCGCTTCGGCGACCTTTTTCTGAATCGCATCAATGACGGGATACGGGTCTTGCCCCGTGGGAAGCAGCACCTGCAATTCGTCCCACATCCATTGCCCGGAGGTCGAGAAATTGAAGTAGTGGCCTTCGATCGCATAGCTGTTCGTGAACGTCACGCGGCGTCCCGTTGGATGGCCCGAATCGGTCCAGTTGCCGGTCTCGAGCAAGACGGTGTGGAACATCCCGAGCTCGACGACTTCGCCGGTCACGCCGTTGATCTCCACCCAATCGCCGAGGCGGATGCCGTTCTTGCCCATGAGCACGAACCAGCCGAGGAAACCCACGATGAAATCTTTCAGTGCCACCGTCAGGCCCGCGCCGGCGAGGCCCAGAATCGTTCCCAGCTGACTCGGAGGTCCGAAAATCACCAGCAGAATAAAGAGCACCGCGGCCACTTGCACGGCAACGCGTGTCACCGTGCGGAGCGTTTCCACCTGCCTGCGGTCCAGCGACAACTTTCCGAGTAAACGTTCTAGCCAGCTATCGAAAAAGATCCCGACGAGCAAGATTCCCAAAATAATGACCAGTCCCGTCAACATTCGGTGTGCGACCGACCGCTGCTTGGCCGCAACGACATCCGCCCATTTGGCATACACCTCGGCCAGCTGTTTTTGGTCGTCGATCCGCTTGCCGAATCCTGCCAAAGTTTTTTGCTCTGAAGCGCGGAGCTTCGTGGCCTTCACCAGGGCCGTCGACTCTTCACGGTTCAGATTTGAATGTTTCCGCGAACCGCCAGCGCCCGTACTCGATGTCGCTTGTTCGTTCGTCTGTGGTGTGCGGGTCTTTTCAGTGCCGATCTGCGCTTCCAGCGCATCGTGCTGGGCGGTCAGCGAATTCGCCATGGACTCCGCGTCCTGCCTGGCGTGCCAGAGGAGTTGCAGCTTCTCCTGAAGTGCCGACCATCGCTGCACGCGGTGGATCAATCCCCATGCTTCGACATCATTGCTGACCGCCACGTGCATGGTATCCGCTACATGTGAAGCGGCTTCGTGTTCCTCAACCATCGTTTGGATTCGGCCCTTCGGATCTCCGCCCGAACGAATCAGGTCCTGCTTGGCGTCATCGGCTTCGTCCTGGTCCAACTCCAGCTGAGCTTTTGCAACATCAAGCTGGTCGTCCAGGGCATCCTTCCTGTCCGCGCTAGCCTTTTCGAAAGCTGTCGTGAGCCGCGCGACCTCTGCCTTGTCCGCTTCGACGGCTTTCTCCGCCTGCTGCAGCCGCGCTTGTATCTCCTTGGCCTCGGCGCTCAATACCGGTGGATGCTCCTCGGCGTCGCGCACCGCCGCGGCAAAGGCAAGGTCCATCTCATGGTCCCCAAGGCGCAAGGCTTCTTCCGCGAATGGCTGTTCCTCCGCGCTGGTCGGCATCTGCGCCAGCCGCTGCGCAGTCAGGAGCGGTGATTGATCCACGATGGGTGCCTGCGCTGCCCCTCCATACCCTGCCTTGGTATTCATCGCGGGCGCACTTGCCGGCTGTCCCGTGCGGAACAATCCATACGCAACTGCGCCCAGCAGCACGAGCAGCACAATCGCGGCAATTTTTCGCTTCGTCTTCAAGGTTCGCTGTGACCCGCGCTCTATTCTATTACGCAGGGAGGCAATCCGGGCGCGGTCAGTTGAATCACTTTCGCAATCTGCACGATGTGGTTCCCCGGCGAGTCGGCGAAAGCTGTGACTACCAAAGCACTCGCGCGCGCAGAAACCTTGTGCAGTTCTCCTCGCTGGCTTACGCTCCCGTAAAGAACAACTATGCGAGATGCCAGGCTCCCCAGATTGCTGTTCGTCGTCCTCGCCGTGGGAGCGGCGGTCTATTTTTCGTCCTACTACCCTCAACTTCCCGATGTCGTAGCTTCGCACTTCAATGGGCGCGGCGTGGCCAATGGTTGGCAATCGAAACCAGCGTTCTTTGGACTTTTTGTCGCCATGAGTGTTCTTGCCGCGGCCGTCGGGTTTGGTATCCCGAGGATTATCGCCACGTTGCCGCTCCAGTTGATCAACCTTCCGAACAAACGCTATTGGCTCGCCCCCGAACACCTGGCGGAGACGATGGAGTTTTTGGGCGCCTACTTTGCCTGGTTCGGCTGCGCCGTCCTCCTGATTATGATTCTCACCTTCGATTACGCGATCCAATCCAATCTGCACCCGAGCAACCGGCCAGACATTTCCCGCATGTGGTACGTCCTCGCCGGGTTTTCTGCGTTCATCATTGTGTGGATCGCTAGGATGTTCATGAGGTTCGGTCGGCCGCCAGAAGGTGGTTCTCCCAGCCTTAGGTGATCGATACATTTCTGGGAATGGTCAAAGTATTGTGAGAGAATCGTGGTTACGGGCGGGGCAAAAATAATGAAAAAATATTTGATCGTAATCGAGTCAATGCAAACAGGCTTTTCCTCCTATTCCCCCGATCTCGCCGGTTGTGTTTCTACCGGCCGGACACGCGAGGAAGTCGAACGGAATATGACGGAAGCAATCGCATTTCACATCGATGGCCTCCGCCAGGAAGGTGTGCCGGTCCCCGAACCACACACGTATTCCGCCTACGTGGAACTGCCGGCATAGCTGTCCGTCACTCTTTCGAAGTGATTGGCTTGGCGGTGGCGAAGAGTTAAGATAACAGCATGCTAGTGAAAGTTGAGGTCTACAACGACGGCGAATCATGGTGTGCGCGTGGGATCGGGGAGGACATCTTTACCCAAGGCAGCACTGTCGACGAACTCTATAAGAACATCCGCGAAGCCGTCGCTCTCCATTTCGAGGACCGGACTCCTGCTTCGGAGATTGACATCCTTGTCGTCTCCGAATTGAAACCCCTCCATGCCCCGGCTGCCTCAGATTAGCGGCCGCGAACTCATCCGCTTGCTCGAATCGCTCGGTTACGAAAACCTGCGCCAACGTGGAAGCCACGTGCGGTTACGTAGAATTTCAGCAGCGGGTGAACACAACGTTACCGTGCCCGATCACAAGGTGATGGCCAAAGGAACACTGAACGACATACTGACGAGAGTCAGTATTTGGACCGGCCTGTCGAAAGATGAGCTAGTCAAGCGGCTCGGCTAGAAGTTCATCCCAAACAGGAAGCGCTTCCCAACTCACGAAAGGCGCTTCCTGTCTCTAGTTCCAGCTTTTTCTAGAGGTAATCGCGCGAAGGGCCTTCGAGGAACGCGCGCAGTTTGCGCGAGCGCGACGGGTGCCGCAGCTTGCGCAGCGCCTTCGCTTCGATCTGGCGGATGCGCTCGCGCGTAACGGCGAACGACTGGCCGACTTCCTCGAGCGTGTGCTCGCTGCCGTCGTCCAGTCCAAAGCGCATCTTAATAACCTTTTCTTCGCGCGGCGTCAGCGTCTTCAACACCGATGAAGTCTGTTCCTTCAAATTCAGGTTGATGACTGCATCGGACGGCGAAACCACAGCCTTGTCTTCGATGAAGTCGCCCAGGTGCGAATCCTCTTCCTCGCCGATCGGCGTTTCGAGCGAAATCGGCTCCTGCGCGATCTTCAGAATCTTGCGCACCTTGGACACCGGAATGTCCATGCGCTTGGCGATTTCCTCGCTGGTCGGCTCGCGGCCCAGCTCTTGCACGAGCTGGCGGCTGGTCCGCACCAGCTTGTTGATCGTCTCGATCATGTGCACCGGAATGCGGATGGTGCGCGCCTGATCGGCGATCGCGCGCGTGATGGCCTGTCGAATCCACCACGTCGCATACGTCGAAAACTTATATCCGCGGCGCCACTCGAACTTGTCCACCGCCTTCATCAGGCCGATGTTGCCTTCCTGAATCAGGTCGAGAAACTGCAATCCGCGGTTGGTATATTTCTTGGCGATCGAAACGACCAGCCGGAGGTTAGCCTCGATCAATTCTTTTTTGGCCTGCTCGGCTTCGGCTTCCCCGCGGTGAATGAAGGTCAGCGTGCGCTTCAGTTCGGTGAGCCCGACTTCGCTGGCCTCTTCGATGTCCTTCAGCTCGGTGCGGCGCGTGCGCAGTTCCTTGCGCGCTTCGGCTGCAACCTCGCCTTTGGCCACGTCGGCGCGGCGCTCCAGGCGCCCGGCTTCGCGTTCCAGCGACTGCAGCCGCTCGACGGTGCCGCGCATTTTGTCGATCAGCCGCTTCTTCTCGAAGGGATTGAAATCGATGTCGCGAATGGCGACGGAAATCTCCACACGCGTCCGCGCCACCTCCCACTTCGCGCGGATATAGGATCTTTTCTTCGACTTCAATGTCTTATCGAGCTTCGCGGCCTGCTTCAGCGCGGTTTCGTACAATTTCGCAATTTTGTCGATGTATTTGAGCGTCTGTTTGGTTTTGTTGGCGATCTTCTCTTCGGTCAACTCTTCGTCGTCGAACTGCACGATCTCTTTGATGGACCGCACGCCCTTGCGTAAATCGTCGCCGACCGCGATCAATTCCTTGATGACGATCGGCGAGCGTGTGATCGACTTCATCACCACGAGTTGCCCGCGCTCAATGCGCTTGGCGATGGTGACTTCGCCCTCGCGCGTCAGCAGCGGGACGGTGCCCATCTCGCGCAGATACATCCGGACGGGATCGTTCGTTTTTTCCAGCGAGCCCGGCGTCAGGTCGAGGTCGCTGCTGCCCTCGTCGGAGTGCGCATCGTCCTTGACCACGGCGTCGCGCTCGCCGGCTTCCGTGGAAACTTCCACCGCGCGCGCGGCTTTCGCCGAAGCCTGATCCTCATAAATCTCGATGCCGTTCCGCTCGAAGGTTGTGAGCAGATCGTCGATTTCTTCCGAGGAATGGACTTCTGCCGGAAGCGAATCGTTTACTTCGTCATAGAGCAGGTAGCCGCGCTCCTTGCCCACCGCGATGAGCTGGCGTACTGCGTCGTATTTCTCTTCAAGACCTACTGCTGCCACAAATTCCTCCCGCTACTTGACCGCACACCAAAGAACTTCCTGGCATACCGGGGCTAAGCTCATTCGCAGAGACACGCGCAGGCTCGCGCGCAGGCGCAAACCACGGGGGAATTTCCCCAGAAGATCGCTCGCTTTGTTGTTTGAATAACTCTGCACCGCGCCGCTTGCCCGCCGCTGGCCCCGTGCGTTGCCCGCTTCCCGCACTTTTGGAGCTCGGCCCCTGCCACTAAGTACATTTACATAGATGCGGTTAACGGCAAAACCGTTACTCGCCAAACCCTTTCACGCTACACGTTTAACTCCCTTCTCGTCAACGTTTTAATTCGTGGATTTTTGTGGAAGACTGCATAGCCACAGGGTTAATCTCACCTCCGATCGGAAGGGATAGGTCTGGCGTGGCATCGGTGTTCTCACATGCGGTGGCGGCCCTGAGTATAGGAGCCTGTTTTTACCGCCCCGGCACGTCCAAACGAGTTTGGGTGGTCGGCGCGGTTTGTTCCATGATTCCCGACCTCGATGTGATCGGATTCCGGTTCGGCATCCGTTACGGTGACTTCTGGGGCCATCGCGGATTCACCCACTCGCTTCTTTTTGCTGCTGTCGCGGCGAGCGCTGTGATGCTCATGGGATTTCGGCGGGTCCTCCCCGGACTTGGCCGATTCCCCATATGGATGTATTTCTTTCTTGCGACCGCCAGCCATGGTTTGTTGGATGCCATGACAGACGGCGGCCTGGGAGTCGCCTTCTTTTCCCCGTTCGATAGTCACCGTTACTTTCTTCCTTGGAGGCCGATTCACGTGTCACCGATCGGCGCAGCGCGATTCTTCACCCATCGCGGTCTTGAAGTTCTTCAGAGCGAACTCCTTTGGATTTGGCTTCCGGCGGCGCTGCTGGTACTTTCGGTCTGGTTGATGCGCCGGCGAGCTGCGCCTTCCGCGTAGCCCGGAATTTCACCCCTGTTTCGAGGCCCCAAAACACGGAACCTATCACCGCGTTCTACTTTTTCCTTGACTTCTGTTACGATGGGCGTACACTAGTTGTTAGGTAAATCTGCGCGATTCCCTTATTTAATTGATTTTGGTTTGAGACTGGATGATCCCGGCGGCGCCATACTGCGTCGAAATTCGCGGTCCGCGAGTTGTTCTTTTCGCCCCGGGCAACTTCTTTAGAATCAACACTTGTAGAAATGCCCGTAAGTGTTGATTCTAAACCACTTACATAGACATGAAGTCCTTTAGATGCAACACTTACAAAAAACCCGGGGGAGGGGGGTACGGTTAGTCGCTCCATTCGGATCGCAGGGCGTTTCGACGGTCACCTCGCTGCGGCAAGGCGGCGCATCAATTCCTGCTTCTTTTCCAGCAGGCCTCTCATCTCCTGCCCGGGAGGGTTTGCCTCGATGCTGCGCTGCACGTCGGCCAGCTCCTGCTCCGCCTGGCGGTGCTGCAGCGCCTCGATGCAACTCATGGCTTCTTCCCAGGTCGGCTCGTTGGCCTCTTCGAACAGAATCTCGAAGAGCAGCCGCCGGTCGCGCTCCTCCAGCACCGCGCCCACTTCGGTGGCCTGCACAGGCTGGCCGGACAGGCTGGCAATCACCAGCGCCGCAAAAATTTTTTCCGTCTCCAGTCCGTGATAGAGACGGGCATTTTGCAGATGCTTTGCAAGCTCTTGGCGAAAGCCTTGCGCCTCGGCCAGCATGCGAATCAATCGCCGTTCGACCGGTTTCGCAGCGCGCCCGATCAGTTCCAGACCGGTCTTGATTTCGCTGCGCCGCTCCTTCGCCGCTTTGCCCAATGCCGAACGCAGCAGCGGCTCATCGATGCGAAGTTGTTGCGCGATCCGTGTGGCCCATTCCGAGCGCAAAATGCCGTTTGGGATTTTCTGTATATACGGCAGAAGGAAATTGAGCGCGCGTTGCTTCCCTTCGCCCGTCGTCAAATCCATTTGCCGCGCGCGGGCAATCAAATAGTCCACGTACGGCGGCGCGTCCTTCAGCAGCTTGAGGTATTCGTCTTTCCCGCGTTCGCGGATGAATAAGTCCGGATCGGCCTTCTTGTTTCCGACCGGCGGCAACGCCAGCACGCGCACTTCAAAATCTTGTTCCAGCAGCAACGAAAGTGAACGTTCCGTGGCGGATTGACCCGCGAGGTCCGGATCGTAATTCACGATGACGCGCCGCGTGAAACGTCCGAGCAATTTGATCTGCGGCTCGGCGAGGCTCGTGCCGCAACTTGCGACAACGTTGCTGATGCCGGCGCGCGCCACCGCGATCGCATCCATGTATCCTTCGACGAGTATCGCGAAGTCTTGCCGGCGCAGCGCTTCCTTCGCGCGGTCCATGTGATAGAGCACGTTGCTCTTGGAATAGATGGGCGACTCGGGCGAGTTGAGATATTTCGGCATGTCATCGCCCAGCGCTCGCGCGCCAAACGCCACGATCTTTCCCGATTCGTTTGAAATCGGAAAGGTAATACGCCGCCGGAACCGGTCGAACAACCGCCCCGCGCTCTGGTCGCGGGAGACCAGACCGGAATCGACCAGCAACTTCTCGTTGTATTTCGGTTTCAACTGGCGCAGCAGGGCATCGCCACCGCTGGGCGCGTACCCAATCCCGAAACGCGCGATCGCATCCTTGTCCAGGCCGCGATCCTCGAGATAGGCCCGCGCGGCTTTTCCTTCCGGCGTTCCTTCGACTTGCTTCACGAAAAACGTCTGCGCTTCGCGGTGCATTTCCACGAGGACCGTGCGCTGCTGATTTTCTTTGCGCGCCTCAGGCGAGCGCTCCTTCTGCCGAGGAATGGCGATGCCGCATTTCTCCGCGACGACCTTTACTGCCTCGGGAAATTCGCACTTGTCCATGTCCATCACGAAGTTGTAGACGTCACCGCCCTTGCCGCACCCGAAGCAATAGAAAATTTGTTTGATGGGGGAAACCGTGAACGAGGGCGTCTTTTCCTGGTGAAACGGACAGAGCCCGCTGAAATCCTTGCCCGTTTTTTTTAGGCGGACGTATTCCCCCACCACGCGAACGATGTCCGCCTGCTGTTTCACCTTTTCCGCAAATGATCCCGCTTCCGCCATTGCGTTCCCTAGCGAAGGTCACCGCTTCGCATAATCATTCTTGTAGACGCTGCCGCCCTTCATGACGAATTTTACATGCTCGAGGATGCTGACGTCTTTCGTGGGATCGCCGTCGACGGCGATGAGGTCAGCCCAACGGCCCTGCTCCAGAGAACCGACAAGATATTTAGGCCCGAGCAAGTCCGAAGCGTTGATGGTCGCCGTCTGAATCGCCGCGAGCGGCGTCATTCCCAAACTCACATAAACATGGAATTCGCCCGCGTTGAGTCCATGTGGATATACCGCCGCGTCGGTGCCGAACGCCACCTTCACACCGGCAGCAAACGCCTTCCCGGTGTTCTTGCGCATCGCGGCGATCACATCGCGCATTTTCTGCTTCGAATATTCCGGCACGTCGCTGCGATCCATGTTCTTTTCCATGTATTCGCCGAGGAAGAGCGTCGGCACGAGATATGTTCCGTTTTTCTTCAGCGTGGCGATCGCCGCGTCGTCCATCAGGTGGCCATGCTCGATCGAATCGACGCCGGCCTCCGAAGCCCAGCGCACGCCTTCGGCGCCGTGCGCATGCGCGGCCACGCGCCGGCCCAGCCGGTGCGCGTCCGCCACGATCGCCTTCATTTCTTCGAGCGTATACTGCGAAGCGTTCGGGTCATCGCCCTTCGATAGCACGCCGCCGGTGGCACAAATCTTGATCACGTCCGCGCCGTACTTGATGATTTCGCGGACTCTGTGCTGCACGGCCTCGACGCCATCCGCTACTCCTTCGCCCTGAAAGTGAAACGCTGGCGGAAGTAGGTTTTCGTCGCAATGTCCTCCGGTGATTCCCATCGCTGGCCCCGACGCGACGACGCGCGGCCCGATGACGTCACCATCATTGATCGCATCGCGCAGCGCGATGTCCGCATAGTCTTTCGCGCCCAGGTTTCGCACCGTCGTGAAGCCAGCTTCGAGCGTGCGCCGAGCGTTCCTCGCGCCATGGAGCGCTTCGCGCGCCGTTGAAATCGAGAGCCCCTGATATCCCAGCGAGTTCAAATCAAAGGTCAGGTGCGTATGCATGTCGATCAAACCGGGCAGCAACGTGGCATCCGGCAGATCGATCGTCGTGTCTCCAGAAGCCGCAGAGACTTCACTGGACGGCGCGATCTGCGCAATCTTATCGCCTTCAATCACGATGGCCTGATTGGCGCGCAACTCTCCCGTGCGCACGTTGAGCACGCGCCCCGCGCGAATTACCGTCCTCTTCGGAGCCGGCGCCTGCGCACTCGTGGTGATCGCCAGTCCGGCCAGCGTGACCAATGCAAACGCGAAGGCCACACCCCATCGGCGAATATCTAGCCCTGTTCTTGCAGGCGACAATGAATTCTTCAAACCTTTCATTCAGGCACCTCGTTTTGAATTGGCTTTCGGAACGCGGCGAGTATAGCAAAGCAGCGCGGTCTGCATCTCTACGGAAGCAAGATTCGACTCTCCGTGCTCTTTCTATTTTCTGTTTTCTGATTTCCGTCTTCTATCTCTGCAACTCGACAATGGTGATCGCCTTTCCTCCATGGTCCTCGGTCTCAAACGAATGTTTCTCGACCAATGGGTGTGAAGCGAGAAATTCGCCAATCCCCTTGCGGAGCGCGCCCGTTCCGTGCCCATGAATAATCCTGATACGCGTTTTGCGCGCCAGCGCGGCGTCATCCAGAAATTTGTCCAGGCGATCCGTGGCTTCCTCCACGGTCATGCCGATCACGTTGATTTCGTCAGAAGCGCCGGCCTCGCCGCGTTGCGACGTCACGGTGACATTGGAAGCGGGCGGGGCAAACCCCGCCCCTACGGCACTGCGAGCGGATGGCTGCGGTGTGGCCTCGATTCCTGTAATTTCATCCAGCGCCACTTTCATCCGCAGCGGCCCGGCTTCGATCTCCGCGGAAGAGCCGTCGAGCCTGCGAAAAATCACCGGCTTGCTGAACCCCCGGACGCGAATCTTCGCGCCGGGTTGCAGCCGGTCAGAGCTGACGGCCTCAAGCGAAGCGGCAGGAACGCCGAGATCGGATTGCGATTCAGAGATGGTCTGTACCACCGCGGCATTCAGTTCTTCGCGCGCTCCGCTGCGGACATCCTGCATCTTCCGCCGGGCTGTTTTCTCCACCTGCGCGCGCAGCTCTCGTTCCTTCACCGCCTCGACGACGCGCGCGACATTCTCGTCAAAGCGCTTCTGCATCTCCGCGAATTGCGCTTCCAGTTCCTTGATCCGCTTCTGCTGCCGTTCGACCCACTCTGTTCGCAGCTTCTTGCGGTCTTCCTCCAGCGCATGCCGCTCGGTGGCCATCTGCCCCTGCATGCGATCCAACTCGTCGCGGCTGCGATGCAAGTAAGCGATCAGATCCGCGGCTTCGCGTGATTCGGGCGTCAGCAGTGACCTTGCGCGTTCGATGATTTCTGGGGCGATCCCCAGCCGCTTCGCAATCGCGATCCCGCTCGAGCCGCCCGGCACGCCAACCATCAAGCGGTACGTGGGCCGCAGATTCACGTCGTCGAATTCCACTGCAGCGTTCACCACGCCCGGCGTCGTCGATGCATACGTCTTCAGCCGGTCGTGATGCGTGGTCGCCAGCACGATGCAATTCTTCGCGCGAAATTCGTCCAGCAGCGCTACCGCCAGCGCGGCGCCTTCCTCCGGCGCCGTTCCCGTGCCCATTTCATCCACCAGCACGAGAGAATTCGGCGTCGCTGACTCCAGCATGGTCTTCAAGTTCAACATGTGCGCGGAAAAGGTGGACAAATCCGCCGCGATTGATTGCTCATCGCCGATGTCCACCAGCACACGGTCGAACAGCGGCACGACCGCCCTCTGCGCGCCCACTGGAATTCCGGACTGCGCCGCCAGCGCGGCCATTCCGGTCGTTTTCAGCGCCACGGTCTTGCCGCCGGTGTTTGGTCCGCTGATCACCAGCACGCGTTCTTCTCCTCCAAGCGTCAGCGTCATCGGAACAATGGCGCGATTCTCCTTGCGGAGCTTATCCTCCAGCACTGGATGACGCGCGCCTTCCAGACGCAATTCATTTGTTGCGGAGAATTCCGGGATCGCAGCGTCAAATTCCCGCGCAAATCGCGCCCGCGCAAAAATACTGTCGAGTTCCGCAATCGTCCGGGCTGCCGCCAAGAGCGGTTCCCTGATCGTTTGCAGTTTCTCCGTGAGCTCGCGCAAAATCCGCAAGATTTCCGCGGCTTCGTCCTCGGCAAGCTGCACGAGCTGATTGTTTGCCTCGACGGTCTCGAACGGCTCCATAAATACCGTTTGACCCGTCGCGCTCGCTCCGTGCACCACACCCGGAAGGCTCCGCCGATGTTCGGCCCGCACGGGAATCACGAAGCGGTCGTTCCGCAGCGTGACGTAGTCTTCTCCCGCCTCCGCATTCCGCGCGCGCAAAACCTGCTTCAGATTCTTCTGGATCGTTTCGCGAGTCTCCGTGATGCTCGCTCGAATTCGCCGCAGCGTCGATGACGCATTATCGCTGATCTCGCCGTTCGGCAGCACGCACCGCCGGATCGCTGCCTGCACATCTCGAAAATCACCAACCGAAGCGGCCCGTGCCGCCAATAAAGGAAATTTCGCCGCTTCTTCGCGAAGCTGCTGCCGCAGCCATCCCGCCGTTTCCAGCAACGACGCCGCATCCAGAAATTCGCCCGGCTCCAGCGCCATCCCCGGCCCCTCGATGCGTTCGAGCCAGCCTTGCGGATCGGCTAGCGCGCCAAATCCCAGCTCGCGCCCCGCGCGCAGCCAGTCGCCCGCTTCGCGAATCAACGCGAACGCCGATTCCAGCGCTGCGCGCTCCATCCCTGGCTCGAGCGCATTCACAGCCCGCCGCCCCGGCGCACACGTCGTCCTCAGCCGCAGCAATTCGCGCAGCTTGTCGAATTCCAATACGTCTTGCGCCGTTCGTGACATCTTTATGATTGCTTCAATTTCATGGTCAAATGACTTGCCACGTCGCCCGGCGACGTCGCTACATACACCAGCCGCCCGTTTGCCTCGCCCCAAGGCGCCGGGTGTCCCACTTCTACTTCCCGCACGCGATCCAGAACGGGCTGCCAAAAATCTCCGAGCACGGCGAAGGGTTTCGCGGTCATCACCGACTTGTTCAACATCTCCCACACCACCGCAAGTTCCACGAGCGTTCCCGTCCCACCTTTGCACGCTACAAAACCATCCGCGCCCCGGATCAGTTCAAAGAGTCTCTCTTCCCATGTCTTCATGCGCACTTCCACGTCAATCCAGGCATTGAGCTTGGCGGCTTTGAAAAAATCCGCGGTCACCCCGGTTGTTTTCCCGCCGGCTTCCTTCGCGCCGCGCGACACCGCTTCCATCACCCCGCCGTAACCGCCGCTGCAAACTAAAAAACCGTGCTTCGCCAATGCCCGCCCGAGCACGCGAGCCTCTTCGTAGTCCGCGTCTCCTTCTCGCGGCCGCGAACTTCCAAACACCGTGACGATGAATTCTTTCCCCATCCGCAATCCTCAATTTAACCGTGGTTGCTTGTGTTCCCGCCCGCGCTTCGGCGGCGCCACGTTGAATTCCTCGAGCATCGCCACGCATAGTCCCGTCAAAGCATCGGCCGCTTCGTGACTCTTCCCGCCCTGATTGTTGCTCAAGAAAGAAAAGATCACCCGCCGCCCGTCCGGCGTCTCTGCAAATCCCGAAAGCGTCCTCACGTGTTCGACGGAGCCGGTCTTCGCGTGAATCCGTCCCGTCGCCAGCGTATTTTTCATGCGATCTTCCAACGTGCCGTCCACTCCCGCCACCGGCAGCGATGCATAGTAGAGCCCGAACCAGGACTGCTTCTGCGCGAAGCCCAGCAAGGTCGCAATGGCCCGCGGAGTAACCAAATCGTGCCGAGACAATCCCGAGGCGTCCGCTTGAATCACGTCTCCTGGCGCGATTCCCGCCGCCGCGTAGAAATCCGCCGGAACTTTCATCAGCTCGTCCGGCGTGGCCCACACCGCGTTCTGCCGCGCCGCGGTCCGCAACAGCATTTCCGTGTGCAGGTTCTGGCTGATTTTGTTGATCAGTTTCACCGCGTCACCCAGCGGCACGGAAACGTGCTCCGCAAGCACCGCCGGATCGCCGCCGAGTTCCGCATGATCGTGGCGGGCCCTCGCGACGCCTACCACCTTTACTCCTCGCTCCTCCAGCAATCGCTTCAATGTGGCCGCCGCGTGCTGCGCCGGCTCTTCAATCGCCAGGACCAGTTTCCGCGGCGCACTCTTCGCCGGCAAACTACCCTTCACCACCACGATATTCGCGCCCGGCTCCCGCGTGAGCGTCAAATCCGGCTTCACATCCGCGGCTGAAGTGGTCACTTCATTTTCAACCGTGAAATCCGGCGTCCCGGGAGTTACCGTCGCCTGCACGGGATTGCCCGCCTGTTCGCCGGGCGTGAGCGTCAGCGCCACCGTATTATCGTCCACGACGATTGCGGAGATGGCCGCGCCGTACTCCCACACCATGTCGTCGATCTCCCAGCCATTCGGATAACGTTCCCGCGGAAAATAGCTATCGTCGCCGATCACATCCCCGGAAATTTCCTTGACTCCCTTGGCCACCAGCGCGTCTGCAAGCTCCACGAGCGCTTTCTCCGGCGGCCCATCAAATTCTTCCTTCAGTTCATAGGGGAATTTTCGGTTCGATAGATTCGGATCGCCACGCCCCACCAGGGCGAGATCTCCAGCCAGCACCCCTTCACTCGAAATCGTGCCACGCGTCTCCAGCGTCGTGTGGAAGCGGTACTCCGGCCCCAGTTTTGCCAAGGCCAACGCGGTGGTGAACAGCTTCATGTTCGAAGCCGGGACGAAATACTTGTCTGCGTTCTGCTCGTACAGCGTCTCGCCGCTTTCGGCATCCACAATGAGCAGCCCCCACTCCCCCTTGTTTGTGGGCGCTGTTCCCAGCAACGCTTCCACGCGCGCGGCGAATCTCGCCCTGGCCTTTTTCGAAGCCGCGCTCTGTTTCTTTGGGGCACAACACACCGGCTTGGTCTTTGTTTTCGATTGCGCACTCAGGCCCGGCGCGCCGGCTCCAAAAGTCCACACGGCACTCGCCACGGCCACGGCCGCACATCGCTGTAGGATTTTCTCGATTCTCATTTTTCACTCACGCCCAGGTCGTTCTGGAAAAGTATAGTCGAAAGGCAACTCATTCCGTCTCCGGCGCTTCTTAATTTACGGAACCAACCCCTGAATCAACACTCTTTCCCAGGCCCCGTTTCCGTGGCCTGTGGTTGCGCCCAGCATGCGGGCACTCTATGATGGCTCTAGCCCGGAAACCTACAACGAGGTGAACTGTGATTAAGCGAATCATCTCCTCCCTGATGGCGCTGGCGCTCGTTGCGCTGCCGCTCTTGGCCGCGGGAGACAAAAAGGAAACCGATCGCCTGGAAAACTGCGGGATGATCGTCAAGGAAGTTATGGATATTCCCGATAACATCCCGGAAGATCTTATTGATAAGGCGGAATGCATTATCGTCTTTCCGTCCGTGCTCAAGGCGGCCTTTGTCATTGGCGGCAGCTACGGCCGAGGTGCAATGACCTGCCGTAGTGGCGAGCATTTCACCGGCCCATGGAGCGCCCCGACGATGATGGCACTGGAAGGCGGCAGCGTTGGCCTACAGCTGGGGGGACAGGCCACGGATTTCGTCCTGCTGGTCATGAATCCGCGTGGCGCTCGCTCCATCTTGAGCAGCAAGGTAAAGCTTGGCGCCGATGCGTCGGCAGCGGCAGGTCCAAAGGGACGCACGGCCAACGCATCCACCGATGCCACACTGCGTGCGGAAGTCTTGAGCTATTCCCGCGCCCGCGGCCTGTTCGCCGGCCTCTCTCTGGAAGGCTCAACGGTTCGCCCGGACAATGACGGCAATGAGCGCATCTATGGTAAGAAGGTCGAGGCAGAGTCCATCGTGTTCAAGGGTGCTGTCGCCGTTCCTCCCGCCGCTCAAAAGATGATCGCGTATCTGAACCAGAAGTCCCCGAAGAACAAGTCGGACCCCGAATCACTCAAGTAGTAGATCGAAACCTACGAGCCCCTCTCGGGACACCCGGCTCAAAAGCGGGATGTCTTGATTTCTATACCGCCCGGCGCCTCCGGCGATTTTTGCCCGCTGGCTGGGGAGAAAACGCCCTTGAAATCTGATCATATATGACCTATAGTCATTGGTGAGCGTTGGTCACTATGTCCCGTCAATCAAAACTGATCTCCCGCGACAATCCCCTGGCGTCAACCTCCTCCTCTGACCGTCGCCAGCGCCGGAGTGCCGATATCCGCGAGCGCCTTTTCCGCGCCGCACTCGAACTTTTCGCCCAAAAAGGATTCGCCGAAACGACTGTCGAGGACATCACCGAGGCGGCTGACGTCGGTAAAGGCACTTTTTTCAATTATTTCCCGAGCAAGGACCACATCCTGCTGGCCTTCGGAGAAATGCAACTCTGCAAGCTAGAAGCTGCCATCGAGATGGCTCGTCGCGCAGGCGAACCCATGCCGGACTTCCTCCGTTCGCTCGGTGTCCGCATGACGCAGGAGCCCACTCGCAACCCGGCGATCATTCGGGCGCTTCTGCAGGCCTACCTTTCAACAACTCCGGTTCGTGCGGCGATGATGGACTTGCAAAGGCGCATCCATTCCCTGCACACCCAGATGATTCAGCTCGGTCAGGACCGCGGCGAAATCCGCAACGACCTTCCCGCCGCGGAGATCGCGCAAGTTTTTCGCCAAACCATTTTCGGCACGCTCCTGATCTGGTCGCTTTACGGCGACGCGACTTTGCACTCCCGGATCGAAACCGCATTCAACCTGCTCTGGTCCGGCCTGGCGCCTCGCGGGAACTCGCCGCCGCCGCCGCTAGCCCCTTTGTTCACCTCAGGAGACTAGTTTCATGAGCCGCAAGGGCATCCTGATTCTTCTCGCTGCTGCCGCCGTGCTGGCCGCCACGGCGCTCTATGCCGGCTGGTTCCACCGTGACACCGGCCTGCAAGGCTCGGGCACCGTCGAAGCGCGCAACATCCGCGTCGGCTCCAAAATCGGCGGCCGCATCGACAAAGTCTTGGTCCGCGAAGGCGATTCCGTTCAACCAGGCCAGGTTTTGATTACCTTCGACGACCAGGAGTTGCGGGCGGCGCTCCAAGAATCGCGCGCCGGCGCTGAAAAATCCCAGCGCGGCTATCGTCCCGAAGAAATCGCGGAAGCCCGCGCCGCCGCGGCTCAAGCCAAAGCCGAGTACGAGCTGAAGAAGAACGGCTATCGCCTGGAAGACATCGCTACCGCGCAAGCCGATCTCGATCACGCGAAAGCCGACGAAATCCGCACGCATCTTGATTTTGACCGTTACGACGCACTCGCAAAAAAGGATCTCGTTTCAAAGCAGCAACTCGATACCGCCGAAGCCAATTGGAAAGTCGCGGTCGCGCAGCAACAGAGTGCCCGGCACAAGCTCGATGAACTGCAGCGCGGCTACCGCCCCGAAGAAATCGCCTCCGCCGAAGCGCACTACCATCAGGCGCAGGCCAACCTGGAAAAACTCGAGCGCGGCAACCGTCGCGAAGACGTCGACCTCGCCAAGGCAGCCTACGCCTACGACGAAGCCCGTTTCCGCGAGCGCCAGGTCACCGCTCCCTCCGCCGCCATCGTCGAAGTTCTCGACGTTCGCCCGGGCGACCTCATCGCTCCGAATACCCCCGTCGCCACTCTTCTCGAAAAGGATCAGATCTACGTGCGCATCTACATCCCCGAAACCGAATATGGCCGCCTCAAGCTCGGCCAGAAGGCCGAAGTCCGAGTCGACTCCTTTCCTAAAACAGTTTTCGAAGGGGTCCTCGAACAGATTAACCAGCAGGCTGAATTCCTGCCTCGCAACGTCCAGACCCGGGAGGAACGAGTGCACCAGGTTTTTGGCGCGAAGATTCGCATCAATGATCCCGCCGGCCACGTGCTTGCCGGCATGGCTGCCGATGTGAAGCTCAAAGATGGAAATTGAGCCGATGGCCGACGTCACGAAAAATCCCGCCGAATCCGCCATCTCCGCGCAAAATCTTGTGCGTCGTTTCGGCAACTTCACTGCCGTCAACGACGTCAGCTTCCGCGTTGAAAAAGGCGAAATCTTCGGCTTTCTCGGCCCCAACGGCAGCGGAAAAACCACCGTCATCAAGATGCTCACGGGCCTCTTGCCGCTTAGCGGCGGCTCCGCCCATGTGGAGGGCCTCGACGTCCGCACCGATTCCGAATCCGTCCGCGAACGCATCGGCTACATGTCGCAAAACTTCAGTCTCTACTACGACCTGACCGTCGCGGAAAATTTGCAGTTCTACGGCCGCATCTACAGTCTGGAGCCCGCCCGCCTGAAGCGCCGCATCGATGAAATTGTCCAGCTCAACGGCCTCGGACCCTATCTGAATCGACTAGCTGCGCAGCTTTCCGGCGGTTGGAAGCAGCGCCTCGCCCTCGGCTGCGCCATGCTGCATGAGCCGACACTCCTCTTCCTTGACGAGCCCACCGCCGGCATCGATCCGGTCGCGCGCCGCCAGCTCTGGGATCTCCTTTTCGAACTTTCCGGCCACGGGATCACCTTCTTCGTCACCACTCACTACATGGACGAAGCCGAGCGCTGCAGCCATGTCGCCTACATTTATTTCGGCAAGCTCATCGCCGACGGCACTCCCAATTCGCTGCGCGAACTCCCGGACGTCCAGCCCCCCGGCACGTTGCGCGTCGAAATTGCCACACCTGAAGTCACGCGCGCTCTCCGCTTCGCGCGTCACCTCCCCGGCATCCGCAGCGCCACGATTTTCGGGCAGTCCATCCATGCGCTCATCGAAGACCATTTCAATCTCGACGACCTCCGCAACCAGCTCCTGATAAACGGCATCGCCGTCGCCGAGATTCGTCCGCTTGCTCCCAGCCTCGAAGACGTCTTCGTCGAACTCACCTACAAGCAGCAAGCCCTGCTGGAGGCCGCCCGTGCATAACATTTTTCGCGGTTTCGGCGCCGTCTTCTATAAGGAAGCGCTCCATGTTCGCCGCGACGCGGGAACGCTCTTTTTTTCTCTCACCATGCCGCTACTGCAGATGTTTCTCCTCGGCTTCGGCGTGGACACCAACATTCGCCAGATCAATACCGTCGTTTACAACGCCGACGGCCGCCGCGAAAGCCGCGAGCTCATCGACCGCCTGAAAAACTCCGACACCTTTCACATCCTCAGTTACGTTGAGAACGATCGCGATCTGAACGATCTAATCATCGCCGGCAGAGCGCACGTGGGGATCAAGGTCCCTGTCGATTATTCCGACCGCCTTCTCCACAACATGAGCGCCCAAGTCCTCGTCCTCATCGACGGCTCAGACTCCTCCGTCGCCGGCCAGGCCATCAACGTCACGACCGCCATCGGCCTCGATGAATCCCTCCGCCGCGTACTGAGGGACCGCGCTGATTTTGCAGTCGAGATGCGCCCCAAACTGCTTTTCAATCCCGATTCCCGCTCGCCCAATTTCTTTCTTCCCGGCCTCACCGCCATCATGCTTCTTAACGTCACCACGTTTCTTACCGCCTTTTCCATCGTCCGCGAAAAAGAGCGCGGCACCCTCGAGCAGCTTTTCGTCACTCCGGTCCGTCCCTTCGGCCTGCTCCTCGGCAAATTGCTCCCCTACCTCGGCATCGGCTTTTTCGAGCTGTGCCTGATTCTCATTTTTATGCGCTTCCTTTTCCGCGTGCCCATTCACGGCAGCGTTCTCTTACTCGCGATCCTCGCGCTGCCCTATCTTTTCGCCGCGCTCTCGCTGGGCATCCTCATCTCCAGCAAAGCCAACTCCCAGGCGGAAGCCATGCAGCTCGCTTTTCTACCAATTCTGCCCAGTGTTTTCTTCTCCGGTTATATTTTCCCGCGCGAAACTATGCCAGCCCTCTTCAAACCGATCAGCTACCTCATCCCTGCCACCTATTTCATCAATATCACGCGCGGCGTCATCCTTCGCGGCGCAGGCATCAAGCATCTCTGGACCGACGGCCTCGCCCTCTTCGCGATCGGCACCATTCTCCTGATCATCGCCGCCCGCCGCTTCCAGAACAAAGTCATCATGGCGTGAAACTACGCTCTGTTCAGCCGGCCTCCTTAGTAGCAGACAGGCCACGGTTCTCCACATCCTCATTTCCGAACCGTCGCGGTAGCGATTAGATTGTTACCGCGAGCGGTGTGAGCACAGGCGGTCAAGTCCGGCGTTCCGCGCGCATGGGCGAACAGGGTGACATGCTGATTCCTGTTTATATTGTCGGGTTTATTTTTGGCGGGATCTTTCTCCTTGCCGTCGCCCAGCGCGTTCCGCATAAGGGTACGCGGAAAAGCCTGCGAGCGGTCGCGATCTTTTCTGGGCCACTCTTCTTTATCGTTGTTTTCAGTTTTTCAGGATGGGAACGTGAAAAGGCCTATGAGATGGAATGGATCACAGGTAGATCCACAGAAGAATATCTCGGCCATGACAAATCACTTGCGAAAACGCAAGACGACCTTGTTGTACTTAAGCGAAGCATACGTAACGACAATGAGTGCTATGATGGATTTGATTCTGGCCTACTTGCTCGCTACCTCGAAAGCCTGCCAACACATGGCGTAAAGGTGCGATACAAGGTCACCTATGACTTTTACGAACCCCGCACCTATCGTATCGAAAGTATAGGAGATTTCGGGCATGACCCTAGCACCCATGAAATAGGGATTGGCATGCTCGTTGGGGGAGAAAGGGTCTTCCACAACTCTCTAGAATCCTGTCTACCTTGGTAGCTTTCGTCGAGTTAACAGCCCTGCTGGGAACTGAGTTCACGTCCAATTCACCCTTTGACTCCGCCTGCCTGATTTTGTCTTTTACTGCCGCACCGCGTATTCTGCTGCACTGTCCTGACGTTCTGAGGAGATTCCGTGCCCTGCCCCATCTGCGAAAAGCGTAAAGCCGCCCGTTTCTGCCCCGCCAAAGGCGAAAAGATCTGCGCCGTCTGCTGCGGCACCGAGCGGGAAGTCACCATCGACTGCCCTCCCGATTGTTCCTATCTTGTCGCGGCGCACCGTTACGAAGACGAGCATCGGCGCTCCCTGGCGGCGGACACGCCGTTGCTCGACGAAAAAATTCCGCAGGATATCGTCTACACCCACCAGCAGCTGATGGCCGCGCTGGCCTTCTCCATTGCCAAGTTCTGCGCCGTCCAGCCGGCGGCCGTGGACGCTGATGTCCTCGCCGCTATCCAGGCCCTCGCCCGGACCTACAAGACGCTGAGCTCCGGTATCATCTACGAAAAACCGCCCGACGCACCGCTGCCGCGCGAACTTTACGCTGCATTGATCGCGCTTTTTTCCGAACTGAAAAAGCAGCAAGCCGAACGCGCCAGCTCAACCAGCCTCAAGGACTCCGAACTTTTCTATCTCCTGGTTTTTCTCTACCGTATGGGCCTGCTGCGCACCAATGGCCGCCCGCGCTCACGCCGCTTCATCGAATTCCTGCGCGGCCAATTCCCGCAATCCTCCGAACTCAAGCGCGAAGAATCCCGCATCATCGTCCCCTAGAAGTTTTCTTTGTGGGACAGCCACTCTTAGCCGTGCGTCTTCTCGTGGAACTATCCCGCCGCGCAAGCCTGCGTTCCTTCCATCTTTTGCGCCGCCGCATCCCAACCTAGAGACAACTGCGAATGCGTCAATGCTTGTTTTATTTCCACCCACGGCCGCGACCGAAATTCATACTTCTCACGGATCCGCGCCACGCGCTCCGATGCTTTGCGCCGGTACTCTTCGGGTGCGTAGCCGTTCTTCGCGTACCACTGCTCGTATTGCTTCGCCAGCCGCGGAAATTTCTCCCGCACAAACGGCAGGAACTGCTTCGCCGACGACGGCATCAAAAACAGCACTCCCGAGAAGAACCATTGTGCGCCCGCTTCTTTTGCTGCTGCCGCGACTGCTTCGAGTTCGCCTTCGCCGTCCGTAATTCCCGGCACCAACGGCGACGCCGACACACCGACAGCCAATCCCGCTTCGTGCAATTCCTTCACCGCCGCGAGCCGCAGATCCGGCCGCGGCGCGCGCGGCTCCAGCATTCGCGCCAGCTTCACCCGCATCGTCGTGACCGTAATATCGATTTGTAACGAAGACCGCGCAGCAATTTTCGTCAGCACGTCGATGTCCCCCACGATCTGATTCGACTTCGTTATAATAGAAATGCTCAACCCTTCGCGCTTAGCTAATTCCTCCAGGCACGCCCGCGTCACCCCGTGTTCCCGCTCCGCCGGTTGGTACGGATCCGTCGCGGTCCCAATGGCGATGTGATCCGGCTTTTCGCCGCCCGACCTCTCCGACGCATACGAATACTTGCGCGAAATATCATGCACCAACAGAGGCGCGGCATCCTTCTTCACATAAATCTTTTTTTCGAACTCAGACCCGTCCAGCTCCATGTATTCGTGCGTGTACCGCGCGTAGCAATACTTGCACGCAAACTCGCATCCTCGATAAGGATTGATCGTCCATTCGAACGGCACGCGATTCGAATCGCACCGGTTCAGGATCGACTTCACCGGCAGCAGAAAATACTCCGGCCGCTCGGCGGAATTTCGCCGCGTCTCCGCCGGCGGAGAAGATGCTGCGAGGCGGGCAATGCCAACCAGTCGCGCGTGAGCGCGTTCGGGGGGCGCCGCGGCGTCAATTCGAACCGGACCTGTTTCACGGTTTTGGGTTCCGTGCTGGGTCCTGGACGCCGGGGGGCAATCCGCCGTCGCTTGATTCGAATTGCTGCCGCGTTGGTCCGCAACCGGGGCATGGTCATGGACCATTTGCATTGGGCTTATGACATCAAGGCACTCAGGAAAGAGTCCTACTGTGGTTGGTGAAGCGCGCCGGCGTCGAAACCGAAAAGTCGGCGCCGGTTGGGAGTGAACTGGAGACATAGCCCACCTCGGAGCACGCCGCAGTATTTCGCTTTTTCTTCGCTTAGTCAAGAACTATTTTCGCTTTTTATTCGTTGCGAGTGCTTCTTCTCATTTTGCTTTTCCCCCGTACCTTCATGGGTACCGCGCGTCTTCGCCAAATGCCGTAGACGATTGCCTACCTCATCGCTACAGGGTATTCTCGGTGTCCGGGAGAACCATCATCGGCATGCTTCGGGGGTCCAAACAAGTTCTATTCGCAGCGGCTGTGCTGCTCGTTAGCTTGCCTGCGCTTTCCTTTGGCCAGAATCCTCCACCGGCAAAGAAGCTGCCTGCCGGTCCCTCCGCCCCTCAATCGACCCACTATCCCATTCTCATCCTTGCCTTTGGCAATGATCCCAACTGGAGCCTGCGCATCGGCCTCAAAGGGCCGGAGCGCTTGGATCGCCCGGGGTACCCGCCGATCCCTCTGGAGCCCGCTGAAGTTACCCATGAAGCCGCCGCCGATTCCTGGGTCTATCACGCCAAGGACTCCGCCACCGGCGCGGCTGTGGCCGTTCACCTTACCCGCGAAGCTTGCACCGACGCTTCGAACGATACGTTGACATCCGCGCCGCCGCCGGCAGGAAAATACTTCTTCCGCGCTTCCGTCGATCACGCGCAAATCGGCTCTCTAAAGGGGTGTGCCCGCATCGCCGCCGAGCTTTTCCCCAAGATCAACAATCAACCTGACGAAGACGAAGATGCCGACGCCAAGACGAAACCCCCGGTCCCCGTTTCCTCTGTTACCAATTTCAAGTCCCCGGTGGCCGTTGCCTATTTGAACGCCAGCCAGCAGCTAGTTCTTAGGCGAGGACAAGTCTCGCGAGTTGTGTCACCTCGGCCCTCCTCGGGCTTATCCGTCTCACACGATTGTAAGAAGCTCTTATTCACCGCGGACGACGCGCCGGGCCCGATTCGCACTCTTTACCAATATGAATTCGAGACCTCCGCGAAACACGAACTCCTCCGCGCGAACCTGCGGCAAGCATTTTGGTCTCTGGACGATAAGAGAATCGCTTTTCTCAAATGGGACAATTCAGCTTGGTCGCTCTGGATTATGAGCCCAGACAATCCGCAAGCTGGGGCCAACATTTTTGCTAGAGAAATCATGGAGTTGTTTGGCTGGGCGGACGATCACACATTACTTGGGAGCAATCAGGACAACTTGCTCTGGATCAGCGACGACGGAAACATTCGGCAGCAGCTGCCTTTCCAGGAGGTTTTGGGCGGTAGCTACCACCTTGCCGTGATTGTTTCGGTTCGGCTGAATCCTGCCAATCCCGACATTCTCCTCGTATCGTTTCGGTATGTGCCACCCGCGACAGAGGTGCCACTTGACAAGCATGAAGGGAATTCGCCGGCGCTACTCCTCTATGAGATCAAATCGAAACGCAGGGTCGTATTGACTCCCGTAGGAACCTGGGCTGAATTCGCAGAATGGTCGAGCGATGGCTTCCAAATTTTCTTCACCGGTGCCGACTCATCGCGTCGTTACGCCACCTACCGGATGTTTTGGGATGGCATCGGCGTGCAAAAATACCTCTCAGGCACCTCCCTTGTAATCGGCCAGTAGCCTTCCCGCCCCCACGGGCTCAAGGGTAGCCAGACTACCCTTGCCCGATACGTCGCAGCCACCCGATTCCACGCCTCCCGCTGTCGGTCTGGCGTTATACTTGTGTATTGTGAGTACTAGTTCTACCCCCATTCCTCAACACGTCGGCATTCTTGTCCTCGACGAAAATGCCCCGGGTGGAAGTGCGGTCAAGCAGATCCTGGACTCCGAGGGGTGGCGCGTCCGCATCGTGGCTGACACCCAGATGCTCATGGCCGAGCTGAAAACGGGAGAATGGTCTCTAGTCATTGCCGATGTGGCTATGACGGGAGTCGAAGGTCCCGCCTTTGTCACCCTGCACGAGCTTGCCAGCGTGTCCGCAGCTGATGGTGGCCGCGTCCGCGTTCTATATCTCATCCCGGAACTATCCAGCGGCCAATACATTGTCCAACTGGAAGCCGCACGCCTTCCCTACGTGCTTCGCCCCTACCATCTTCACGACTTTCTCGAAAAAGTCAGCGACCTGCTCGTCGAAGTGAAGGCCATCGAGGGTCCCATCCGTCAGGTCCGCCATGAATTCGGCGCCCTGCGCAAGAAAAAGAAGCAAGCCGGCCGTGCCAACTCCATGTTCGCCTCTCGCGACTCTTTCTCCTACACCGACGAGGAACTCGCCGAATACGAGAAACAGGAAGGCGAAGCCTCCAAGTCCAGGCGCAACAAGCCTCGCATCAACCTCGGCGATCCCAACCGTTGAATGGAGCAAAGCAGGCTCCAAGTTCTTAGTTCTTAGCTCTCCGTTCCTCGTTCTTAGTCCTTCGTTCTTAGTCCTTCATTCTGAGTCCTTCATTCTGAGTCCTCAGTTGTTACTAGGCAGCCTCGCATTCTCCCCGCATTCTAGTTCGTCCCTCTGCCCTTACCTTTTCACCGGCCCGTTCCTTCTTTCAGCTAAGAACTAAAACCAACAACTAATAGCTACTTTCCCTGCAAGGTTTCGCTGCCTCGCCGTTCTAATTGCGAGTGGCATCCCCGCTGGTTCGCTCTGACCGGGTCGGGGTTCACAAACAGGAGGCTTTCATGGAACGTTCGATTTTCACCGCCCTGATCGGCGGACTTCTCGGTATCACCGCTCTTGGGGGCCTGGCTTTCGTCGGGTCAGCGCCAGGCGCACCTTCTGCTCCCGCACCTCGGCCTGAGGGCGATTGGCGGCTCCTCGATCCTGTCACTTACGAGAACATCTCCGTCTTTCCGGTCGTCAGTTCCTACAGCCAGGACACCAGTCCCTTCCTCACCCTCGAAGAAGGTCTCTCCACCGGCGAGGTAGCCGTCCGTGAGCAAGGTTCCGAGAGCATGGTTCGCGGTCGCGATGGCCGCCCCGTGTACCTTCCACAACCTACTACCGGTGCTTCGGTCAACCAACTGGTATTGATCAACCGCAGCAAGCGCCCGCTGTTGCTGCTCGCCGGCGAACTCGTCAGCGGCGGCAAGCAGGATCGCGTCATCGGCAAGGACCGCATCGTTCCCCCCGGTGCTCCGCCGCTCCCTCTCGATGTCTTCTGCGTCGAGCACGGCCGCTGGACCGGCAGCTCGCAATTCGCGGCCGCCAATACTATCGTTCACCCCAGCGTGCGCGAACGCGCCGCCGTAGATCAGAAACAAACCGAGGTTTGGGATGCAGTTCGAAGCGGGACAACTGCCAAGGCGGCCCCTGCAGCGCCTCCTCCGCAAATCTCCGGGTACAGCATCCAGGGCGCCATCGCCGGTAACGGGCGCACTGAAGCGTACGAAAAAATTTACGAGTCGCGCGCCGTCGGCGTATCCATCGATGATTTCGCTGACGAAGTGCAGCGCCGTTTTGCGAGCGCCACCTCCGGTCTAAAAGGTGAGCGTGTCGTCGGCGTAGTGGTGGCCTACGGCGGCGAAGTGGCTTGGAGTGACATCTTCGCTTCCGGCAATCTCTTCGATCACTACTGGCGCAAACTTCTGCGCAGCTACGCCGTCGAAGCACTCACCCGCCCCACATACCGGCAAGCCGCCTCGCGCGACAACGCCAACGACTTCTTGCGCCGATTGAACGGCCGCGAAACTCAAGAAACCGAGCCCGGCGTCTACCGCTGGCGCGAAATCAAGGAAGGCCAGTTCGCCCAAATCGAGCTCGACGCCCTCCAACCCAAACCCATGACCCTTCACCGTTTGCTCTTGCATCGCACCAGTTGACGCGTTTTATTTGGCGGCAACCGTAGGGGCACGATAGATCGTGCCCCTACCCTGCCTGTCGTACCGTACTGCGATCCGGCGTTTCCGCAAGCAGTTGTTTCACCGTCCTTTGCAAACCCGGGTGCACCGCCCCCGGCGCAATCTCCGCTAGCGGCACCAGCACAAACCGCCGCAGATGCATCCGCGGGTGTGGAACCCGCAATTCCTTCGTGTCAATCGTCTCTGAGCCGTACAGCAGGATGTCCATATCGATCAGCCGCGGCCCTTTCGCCACTGGCTTCTTGCTCCCCATCCGCAATTCGATTCCACGGAGGGCTCGCATCAATTCCATCGCCGGAACGTCCGTCTCTCCCTCGACCGCGCAATTCAAGAACCACGCCTGGTCCAGGAAGTCCACCGGCTCCGTCTCATAAAACGACGACACCTGCGTGACGCGCACCGCTGCGCCTCCAAGCGCCGCAATCGCCGCGCGCAAATTCCCTTCTCTGTCTCCCACGTTTGATCCCAACGATAGATAAACTGTCTTTTCAGCCATGCGCTGTCATCGACGGAGCCTACTTCACGGTGTCCGCGCCCGCTTTCGCGCACTGCGCGTCCTGCGCGCTCGTCGCGCCTGAAACTCCGATGGCTCCCACAATCTTTCCGTCCATGACCAGCGGAATTCCGCCCTCAACGGCCACCACGCCCTTCAGAGAGAGAACCCGCAGCCCTTCTCCCCCAGCCGCCACTACATCCTGGAACGCTCTCGTCGGCCGCTTGAAGAGTGCCGCAGTGCGCGCCTTATCGATGGCCACTTCCGCGCTCCCGAGCTGCGTGTTGTCCATCTTCTCGTAGTAAATCAGATTGCCCGCCGGGCCCACGATCGCCACTGCCATCGTCCAGTTGTTCTTCGCCGCCTCTGCCAACGCCGGCGCGGCGGCCTTCTTGGCATTCTCCAGGCTGATGGGCAATCCATACGGATTCGGCATTTGCCCCACAGCGCTACCGAGTGCACCGAGCACAACAAACAAGACAACGAACATCTTCACCAAGCTTTTCCGCAACATGTTCTCTCCTCCTCAGATTCAACTTGTAACTGCTTTCGCCTCGCAGCGCGCCTTAGAGCACCTCGAAACTTTTAGGCAATCCTTTTCGCTCACTTGCTTTCCGCCACACACACAAAATTGCCAGCGTCGTTCGTATCGCCCTCTCCCTTATACTTGGCAATCTGCGGATACGGACAAAGCGGCCGGGTCATCTTCACGCCTTTTGCAGGGTCGCCGCTTTCGTACTTTGTCGCTACGATCGCGTTTGGCGCAATTCCCTTCTCCACCCATTGTTCTAGCGCCAGCTCCACGTTGTGCTGCGCGTCCTTCGCTCCCAGGCCGCCCTGCCCAAAAGAGTCCGGTCCGGGACCACCGCTGCAGTGCTGCATTCCCGGCACCATGTACAGTCGCACGAACGCCTCTGTCTCTTGCCCGCGCATCCTGTTTGTCACGCCGTTGTAATAGTTAATCGTGTTGAGCGCCGAAATTGCCGGATCGTTCCAGCCGTGATAGAGAATCAGCTTCCCGCCCCGTGTCTTGAACGCCACAAGATTCGCTTCCGTGGCATTCAGGAATTGCGCTGTCTTCTCATCTGCCGCTTTCTCGGCTTGATCGATGCTGGCATCCTTGTAATTCCAGTCCGTCTTCCCATGGACCATGTTGGAAAAATATCCGCCGCTGAAGGCGAACAGCAAACTCTTGCCAGGCGCCGATCCCGTAATCCACGTTTCCCATCCTCCCGGCCCCTCTTCCGCTCCCGGCAAATAGCCCGGAAAAACCTTTCGTCCTGTCGCATCGTTCGGTCCTTCGTACAATTTTTTCAGCGCCGTAACTTGTCCCGCCGTCAGGCACTTTCCCGAATCGCCTTCTTTGCAAAGCATCGCTTCCGGATCGAAATGACATTTCCTCGGATCATTCACGATGCCATCGGGAACTCCGTCTAGCGCGTCGCAGGCGGCGTTCACCGCGCGAGCGATCGCCGGCAGCTTGTTCGACGAGATGTAACTCGCTGAATCGAGTGTCGTCGCCTGCGCGTCCGCAAGCGCTTTGGTCAGCAGGTGCGTCCAGAAGTTGGCCGGGGCTCCCGCGAGGATGCCGTCGTAATCCTCGGGAAAACGCTGCGCTTCCATCAGCGCCTGCCGCCCGCCGTTCGAGCAGCCCCCGAAGTACGAGTGCTGCGGATCTTTGCCATAAAACGCCCTGATAACCGCTTTAGCCACCCGGGTCATCTCGTGGATTCCGCGGTATCCGAAGTCAGTCACCTTCTCGGGATGTCCCAGCGCCCAACTCGCGTCTGTCCCTCCTGCGGAGTGGCCCGTATCCGTGCTCACCGTTGCGTAACCTTGGTGCACCGCGGTTCCAAGCTGCCGGTAGCCAATCTCTCCGGCGAATCCTCCGTTGCCCTGGCCCTGTAGTTTGCCGTTCCAACTCCCACTATTCTGTCCATTCGCCGGCATCCACACTTCGATCTTGATCGAGGAATCGGCGCTCGGCGTCGCTTCCGCCACCACCCGGCAAAATGCTGGGAGCATTTTGTAGAAAGAGGGTTCTCCCGCAATCCAGGGAGTAACGTTTGGAGGTGGCGTGAATGCCCCGGCTGCGACTGTTTGCGCCGAGAGGATCTTCGCTCCGCTCAGTTTAAGTTGCGCCAGACCCTCGCAAGTTTGTGTTCCTGACGGCGCACCCTGCGCGTAAGCCCCGCACGACATCAGCATCGCTCCAACCGCCGCTATTGCCACCTTTTGCATGACGATTTCCTCCGATTTGGGCTCTCAACGCGTCCGCGCCGAAGCGCACGTTAGCCCAAGTCGAAACTCCCGCGCAATCCTTTTCGTGGCGGCTTCACGCTTCTCTGTATCGCGGCCGATCCGCTCGGCGCGATCATTGAAGAATTTGCATTCCGTCGTTTAGAATGCCCCCATGCGCAAAGTCGTCCTGGGCCTCGGCATCAGTCTCGACGGCTACATCGCCCGCCCCGATGGAGCGGTCGACTTTCTTTTCATGCCAAAGGACTATTCGATGGGCCCATTTTTCGCCACCATTGATACCGCCATCATGGGGCGCAAGACCTACGACGTGGCCCTCAAAATGGGGGGTGGCGGCTTCAGCGACTCGAAAATGAAGAACTGCGTCTTCTCCCATTTTCAGCCGCCCGGCGAACGCGGCGGCGTTACCTTTGTCAATGAATCGCCGAAAAGTTTCGTCGAGAAGCTCCGGAAGCGCCCCGGAAAAAACATCTGGCTGATGGGCGGCGGCGAACTCGCCCGCGACTTCCTCAAAGAAGACCTCGTCGACGAACTTTATATCGGCATCGTTCCGGTCCTGATCGGCGAGGGCATCCCGCTTTTCCCCAGCGGCTTCCCGCAACGTGAATTCACTCTCCTCGAAAACAAAACCTTTTCCAAAGGTATGATCGCACTCAAGTACGCCCGCACCCGGAAGACGTCCAAGCGCAAAATGTAGGAACTGGCGTTCCGTCCGGCAATCTTGCCCCACGTCGCGGCGGCAAATTTAGTTTGCGGCGCAAGCTAGATTGCGGCTTACGGCTGAGGAGCTCGAAAAACAAGGGTGAGATGACAACATAGAGTCGCCGCTACATGAACGAGCAGGTCAGAACAGCCGCGGCTGGCGCTTGGGCAGGTCGCGGCCGAAGTATTCGTAGGCGCGGGCGGTGGCGACGCGGCCACGCGGGGTGCGGTCGATCATTCCGATCTGCATCAGATACGGCTCGTATATCTCTTCGATGGCGTCTTCTTCTTCGCTCAACACCGCGGCCAGCGTTCCCACGCCGACTGGCCCGCCCGCGTATTTATCGAGCAGCGCGATCATCAGGTTGCGGTCCACCTCGTCCAGGCCGCTCTCGTCGACGCCCAGCATTTGCAAGGCTTCCTGCGCTACCGCGCGCGTGATGCGGCCCGCCGCGCGCACTTCCGCAAAATCGCGCGCGCGCCGCAGCAGACGGTTCGCGATACGTGGCGTTCCGCGGCAGCGCCTCGCGATTTCTTCTGCGCCACCTTCATCCATCTGGATGTTCAGGATTTTCGCCGAGCGGTGAATGATGATCAGCAAATCCGCCGGCTCGTAAAAATCCAGCCGATGCACGATTCCGAAACGCGAGCGCAGCGGTGCCGTAATCAATCCTGCACGGGTCGTCGCGCCGATCAGCGTGAAGTGTCCCAGCGGAAACGGGTGAATCTGCGCCCCCGGCCCCTGGCCGATGATCAGGTCCACGCGGAAATCTTCCATCGCCGGGTAGAGCACTTCTTCGATCGCGGGCTGCAAGCGGTGAATTTCGTCCAGAAAGAAAACTTCCTTTTTTTGGAGCGAGGCCAATATCGCCGTCAGGTCACCTTTGCGTTCCAGCAGCGGTCCCGCGCTGGTCTTGATCGGCACGTTCAATTCGTTGGCGATGATCTGCGCCAGCGTGGTCTTGCCCAGCCCCGGCGGTCCGTAGAGCAGCACGTGGTCCAGCGCCTCGCCGCGGCTCCGCGCCGCATCGATGGCAATCTGAATATTTTCTTTGACGCGTTTCTGCCCGATGTATTCATCCAGGCGCTTCGGCCGCACGCTCACTTCGATGCGCGCGTCTTCGTCAAATGCCCGCCCGGACACAATTCGCTCTGGCTGTCTCTGTGGCATCATCCGCTTTGCCGTTCCATCCGTCATTTCTTCTCTGTGAACTCTGTGCTCCCCGCGTCCTCTGTGTTAAATCTTTTTCTTTATATTCGCGCCGCTCTCCCCTTCGGCGCGCTCAACGATTGAAGTGCGCCGCGCAACAACTTCTCAAAATTCGCGACGCCCACCTCGCGCCTCGCTTCAGCTACCGCGGTTTCCGCGGCGCGCCCGTCGTATCCCAGGTTCTCAAGCGCGGACACCACATCCGCCTCGATTCCCGCAGGTGATGATGGCGCCGGTTTCTCTGTCTCCACCGCCAGGGCTTCCAGTTTGTCCTTCAACTCCACCACCATGCGCTCCGCAGTCTTGCGCCCCACGCCGGGAATTCTTGTCAGCCGCGCCAGGTCGCTCCCGCGAATCGCCGGCACGAGTTCTTCGACGCTCATCCCGCTCAAGATTTTCAGCGCCAGCGTCGGCCCCACTCCGGAAGCCGAAAGCAGCATCTCAAAAAAATGTTTTTCGCGCGCGGAGACGAACCCGTACAGCGCCAGCGCATCTTCCCGCACATGGGTGTGGATCAGGAGGGTCACTTCGGTGTGCAGCTCGCCGAGCGCCCCGTAGGTCGAAAGCGGCACCTGCACGAGGTAGCCCACGCCGCCCACGTCCACGAGCACTTGGTTCGGTCTTTTTTCGGCGAGCCGTCCGCGAAGCTGGCCAATCATCGCTCGCCAGTATTGCCGCTTTTCCTTCGCCCGTCAACGCACACCCGGCCATCAGCGACCGTATCTGCCAATCAGTTCTGCTTGGGCAAGGATGTGACCTTTCATGGCGCGTTCGAGGTCGGCCTTTGTGGCACCGGATTTGAGATTCAGCTTGGTATCGAGCGCGTACAGCCTGAAGAAATAGCGGTGCGGCTCGCCGGGCGGAGGACACGGCCCGCCGTATCCGATCTTTCCGAAATCGTTCCGGCCTTGCCGCGCGCCGCCGGCAAGCTGCTCTTGCCTTGGCACCCGTTCCGGAAGTTCCTTGGCGTCTGCGGGAAGGTCGTACAAAACCCAGTGCACCCACGTGCCAGCGGGGGCGTCGGGATCATCCATGATGATGGCAAAGCTCCCGGTATTTGCAGGCGGTTCATTCCATTCCAATTCCGGGGAGACGTCCTGCGCGTCGCACGTAAATTTTTTGGGAATTGTTTGTCCCTCCGAAAAGTCCGGGCTTGTAATGTGCAGTGCCATGGCTCCTCCTGTCGCTTGCGAGAAGAGCTTTCCGGAAAACAACGCGCAGATGCAAAGCACGGAGCCGGTCAGGAGCGCAAATCTTCTTCGCACCGCGGCATGTTCCCTTATTCTCACTCACGCCGCTCCGCGGCTGCGCAGAAATTCGGCGACCTCTGCGTGGCCGCGTTCCTCCGCAAACTTCAAGGCCGTTTTCCCATCATTGGTCCTGGCGCTCAAATCAGCGCCGTTTCCCAGCAGCATGCTCACAATCCCCAGATGGCCGTTCGCAGCGGCAGTAAGAAGCGGCGAGTAGCCGACTCCATAGCGGTAATTCGGGTCGGCGCCATTTTCCAGGAGCCACGCCACCATGGCGGTGTGTCCGCTGGCTACGGCGCCGGTCAGGGCGTTGTAGCCCGTCCCGTTGGTCGCCACTGCGTTGACGTCTGCGCCTTTCGCAAACAAATATTCAGCTACTTCCAGATGACCGAACACCGCCGTCAGCGCAATTACGGGAAACCCATCGGGTGAGTAGCTCTCCGCCTGACTCGGCTCTTTCTCGACCAGTTGTTTCACGCGCTCCAGTTGCCCGAGCGCCGCCCCTTCATGCAGCTCCAGCGGAACCCCCTGAGCCAGCAGCATATCGCAAAGCTCCTTGTTGCCGCCGTACACCGTCAGCAACAAGGCCGATTGTCCCTTTTCATTCCGGGCACTCGCCAATTCCGGTTCAGCGGCCAGCATTCTTTTAACTGCTGCGGTGTCCCTTGCTTGAATGACTTTGAAAAATTGGGCGGCGCTGCTCATACCTGTAGTCCCTCCGAATCCGCGCGATCTGCAGGAAAAGGAGAGTAGCGTAAACGGCTGCTTGGTGCCGAGGAAATCTGTGGAAGGCAACGGGAGAAGCATCTCGCGTGGCGCGTTGCGCAGCCACGCGCCGCGCGCGATGAAATTAGATCAAGAGTTGAGGATGCCGCTGTCGCAGCCGGTTTGTAACGCCCCGGCAGCTGGTCTGGGCGCTCAGCGGCGCGAGCGGTCCTTGCGCACGGCTTCGTCGATCAGCGCATCGAGCTCGCTGCGCGTCAGCGTTACGTCATCGCCCGCGCTTTCTCCGCTGTCACGCGTGATGGGCAATTCCGCTCCGCCGCCCGGCGGAGGCGCGACAAAGTAACGCGGACGAGCCGCCATCAGCTTCGCGACTTCCCGGCTGGAGAGCAACACCGGCTGACCGGCCATCTCCGCAGCCAGGGTTATCTTCGCGCTGTGCTCGATGGTCTCCATTCGAAAAAACGCCGTGAGCAGGTCGGGGCCGCAGGTTACCGCGCCATGATTCGCAAGAAGCAGTGCGTCGTAGTGCGGCACAAACGGCTCGATAGCCTCGCTCAACTCCGGAGTCCCCGGCGTAGCATATTGCACCAGGGGAATCTGTCCAAGTCCCACGATCACTTCAGGAAGCAAGGCTTGGTTCAAAGCGCGCCCGGCGACCGCAAATCCGGTGGCTGTGGGCGGATGCCCATGGCAGATGGCCATCACGTCCGGCCGCATGCGGTAGAACAGGAGATGCATCGCCAGTTCGGAGGAAAATTTGCGATCGCCGGCAAGCTGACGCCCGTGCATATCGGTGATCACCAGATCCTGCGGCGCGAGCATGCCTTTATTCATGCAGGTGGGAGTCGTGAGAACGCTGCCGTCATCGAGCCGCACGGAAATGTTTCCTTCACAGGCGACGATGTGTCCGCGCTCGTACATCCAGCGCCCGGCGATACAGATCTCGCGGCGGTGCTGCTCTTCACTTTTCGCGTGGCCTGACGAGAGTGAGTCCGAAGTCACCGGCGGACTCCTTCCTGGCACGGAGTGTTTTTCCGAGCCGTTCAGCTTGAATTGAGCCGGGTACAGTCCGTAGGGGAGTTACGGAATGTCTCATGCCTATCCCCATTAGAGTGGCAGGAGCGAAGTAGAAATTAATACAAGTTGCCTCCAGAAGCTAGGCATAAATACCGCGGAGTTTAAGGGCGCTGGCGACCCGGTCGATGGCCAGCATATAGGCCGCAATCCGGTTGTTGACCTTGTGGATACCCGCAAAGCGCACCACTTCATCGAAGGCATTATCCATCACGTCGAAGAGGCGCTCGTTCACTTCGCTCTCCCGCCAAAAAAAGCCCTGG
>WNFS01001662.1_pt1 | contig 40967 bp, 41 predicted proteins | sample 5400141 | NCBI WGS metagenome assembly WNFS01 (sample SAMN13153358, study PRJNA577476) | soil metagenome | isolation source: 60 cm saprolite under Madrone tree | place: USA:California | collected 2016-06-14
TTTCCATGTGCAGCAAGCCCAGGAAACCGCAACGAAAACCGAAACCAAGGGCGACAGAATTTTCCGGCTCGTAGAAAAACGCTGCGTCGTTCAATTGCAATTTGCCTAGTGCGTCGCGCAGTGGCTCGTAATCATCGGCAAGCACGGGAAACAACCCCGCGAAAACCATCGGCTTGATGGCTTCAAATCCGGGCAGCACTGGTGCGGCACGGCTGGCATCCGTAACGGTATCGCCCATGCGCGCATCGGCCACGCGCTTGATGTTGGCGACGACAAAACCGACGTCGCCGGCTGCCAGTTCTTCAAGCGCGACGGGCTTCGGTGTGAGCGTTCCGAGTTGCTCGACTTCGTAAACCTCATTGCTGTAAACCAGGCGAATTTTCATCTGCTTCGTGATACGGCCTTCCATCACGCGCACCAGAACGACGGCGCCGCGGTAAATGTCGAACCACGAATCGAAAATCAGCGCCTGCAGCGGATTTTCCGCGCTGCCTTTGGGCGGCGGCACGCGAGCGACGATAGCTTCGAGAACCTCTTCGACGCCGAGGCCGCTTTTCGCGCTGATCAGCAAGGCGTCCTCCGCCGGAATCGCGAGCACGGTTTCGATTTGTTCTTTTGCGAAATCCGGTTGTGCGGCGGGCAAATCGATCTTATTGATCACCGGCAGAATCGTCAGGTTGTGGCCCGCTGCGAGAAATGTATTTGCCACCGTCTGGGCCTCCACGCCCTGGCTCGCATCGACCACCAGCAGCGCGCCTTCGCAAGCCGAGAGGGCGCGCGAAACTTCATACGAAAAGTCCACGTGTCCGGGCGTATCGATCAAATTTAATCGATAAGTGTTTCCATCTTTCGCTTTGTAGTGCAGACGGATGCTTTTCGCTTTGATGGTGATGCCGCGCTCGCGCTCGAGGTCCATCGAATCGAGCACTTGTTCGTGCATCTCGCGCTGCGTGAGCGCCCCGGTCATTTCGAGCAGGCGATCGGCGAGCGTGGATTTGCCGTGGTCGATGTGCGCGATGATGCAGAAGTTTCGAATGAACTTCGGGTCCATTTTTTCTTTTTACCGGTTGCTGCATTCGAACGAGCAACACACGCAGCGCAAAAACCGTGCCGTATAAACATTCAGTTTGCCACAATTCGAAGGCCCCGTCAGCTTGCCCACCCCTCTCATTGCGAAAAGAAAAGCTGGGTGACAAGAGCAGAGCCCGACAAGTGAGGACCGCTCGTGGCGGCAATTCGGAGTCGCTTGACGGGCACACGGTATCGCCATAGAGTCTCGCCAATCCTTACGCACCTGCGGCCGGCGACGCCGCCAAGGAGACCCTTCGATCGGGGTGGACACGCGCCGAGGTGATCGTGGCCAACGAAACACTTACCGCTGCTGTGCCCTTCGAAGCTAGGACCATTCACAACGTGCGGATGAGGATTATTCCCTTTGTCTTTCTTCTCTACATCATTTCCTTTCTAGACCGGATCAACATCGGATTTGCGGCGCTGACGATGAACAAGGAGCTGGCCATTACCAGCCAGCAGTTTGGATTAGTCGCGGGGATTTTCTTTTTTGGGTATTTTCTGTTTGAAATTCCCAGCAACTTGCTGCTGCACAAGTTGGGGGCGCGCATCTGGATCGCGCGCATCCTGATTACCTGGGGAATTCTGGCCATGCTGACCGGTCTGGTGCAATCTGTCGACCAGTTGTACGCAGTGCGTTTCTTGCTGGGGCTGGCGGAAGCCGGTTATTTTCCTGGAATCGCCTTGTATCTGACGTACTGGTTTCGACAACGGGATCAGGCGCAGGCAATTGCACTATTCCTGACGGGTATACCTGTCACCAGCATACTCGGGGCTCCGCTTTCCGGTTTCATCCTGGACCACGTGCACTGGCTGAGCATCAGCAGTTGGCGGTGGCTCCTGATTCTGGAAGGAATTCCGGCCGTAGTTGGCGGGGTGCTCACGTACTTTCTGCTGCCCAGCCGCCCGGCAGAGGCTAAATTTCTTAGCCAGGAAGAAAAAGACTGGATGGAAGCGGTGCTGGCGAGCGAAGAACGCGAGAAGCTGGCAAACCACAAGATCTCGGCACTACAGGCACTGATGAACAGGCGGATCTGGCATCTGGGATTGATCGGCTTTACCTTGAATACCGGCATGTACACGATGAACTTTTGGATGCCAAAGCTGGTGAAATCAATATCGACCGGACACTCCAACAGTCTGATTGGACTGCTGGTGATGATTCCGCATCTTGTGGGCCTGCCCGTGATGGTGATGGTGTCGCGGAGCTCCGACCGCCAGCGAGAGCGAAGATTTCATGCGGCGATTCCCGCCATCGTTGGGGGTATCGCTCTGGCGTCGCTGGGTGCAACTCATTCCATTTTCCCAACGATGCTGCTTCTGTCCTTCGCCGCCCTGGGCATCTACAGCGTCTATGGCCCTTTGTACTCGCTCCCGGGCGATTTCCTAACGGGATTTGCGGCGGCCTCCGGGATTGCCTTGGTGAGTTCGCTTGCGAATCTTGGGGGATTTGCCGGCCCGTACGCGACAGGTTGGATCAGCCAGAAGACGGGCAGCTTGTATGGCGGCCTGGCGGTTGCGGGTGTTTCGTTGTTCGCGTCGGCGACACTCATGTTGCTGCTTCCGAGAAGACTGCGCCGTAACCCGCGTGGATGAGCGGGTGGAATGGGCCAATTACGCGTGGGTTGCTGATTTGCGGGACCAGGCGCCGACGAGGGCCATCCAGGTGACCACCGAGTTTGATGCGCAGACCTCCGCTTGGATCCGTTGTGGAAGAGTGTTGAGGTCACCGAGCGGTCTGAGGGGAAGATCGAACCGCTGAGCTAGCGGCAGCAAACTGCCAAGAACGTCGGGGACCCAACGTATGAATTCTGGATCGTTCCCCAGCGGCATCTCGAGGGTCATGGTTGGCGCAGGCAGCCCCGCCTGCTGGAAAATCTGGTAAAGAGCGAAGCCCATCTCCGTGTTTGCGCCGGAACGCCGAAAGGTCTCGTGGATCACGGAAGTGGCCGCAGACCACAGCGGCAGGCGTGCCGCCAGCAAAAGAAAAGGCGCCCAAGACAGCTCGTGGAAAGCAACCACTCCGCCGGGACGAAGCAATTGAGACAAAGAGCGCAGGACAGTAGGGGGATCGGGGAGAAACATCAAGATGAAACGACCCACGACGGCGTCGAAGGGTTTGCTACTCGCGATTTGAGAGACATCGGATTGGGTGAAGGTCACATTGTGCAGCCCGGCCAGGGCCACGCGAGTCCTGGCACGGTCGATGGAGCGCTCGTCGCGCTCTACGCCGACAACTTCACCTGAAGGACCGACCAGCGTGGCCGCGAGCATGGCCACGTCTCCGACCCCGGACCCGATATCCAGGACACGCTGGCCGGTGCCGATGCCTGCTCCACGGAAGAATCGTTCGGTGAAGGGAGCCAGAAGCGCGGCTTGCCGTATGAGGCGCTCGTGTTCCGCATCGGTGCTGCCGAGCGCATAGTGAGAAGTGGTCTTGGTCGTCGTCATATGCTGGCAAATTGTACCACCGAGCTATTCTGCGGCCGGCGAGACTGATGCGGGCGGATTGGATTGCCGTGACGCTTACCGCATCCGTGGATTTCGGCCGTTTGCCCCTTCCCAATGGGGGTATATAGTTAATCAGGGCCGTGCGCGCCGGACGCAACGTGCAGCCCAGAATCGTCATCGAGTTGAAAATTGTTTGGCGCCAGTTTGGCGCCCGATCGACAGCTTTCAGTCACCGCAAAGGCAACCTGAACGGATGGCCGCAGACGTAAGCAAGCATCTGGATCGCGCCAAACGCTTCCTCGAGAAGAACCGCGTCGAGGACGCCATCGAGGCCTATCTCGCCGTGCTCGACGAGGTGCCGCAACATCAGGAAGCCACGCAGGCGCTCGGCGATCTCTACGCGCGGATCGATCAGCCGGATCGCGCGGCGGTTTACTACGGTCTTCTCTTTGATCTCCTCGTCGAGCCCAAGGACGAAACCAAAGCTCTCGCCATCTACAACCGGTTTCTGCGGGTGGGCATCAGCCAACAACTGCCTGAGCGCATTGCCCGATACGCCTTCCTGCAGCAAAAACAAAATCATCCTGATGAAGCCATCGAGCAATACACCAAAGCCGCGGAGCTATTCACGACGGCCGGCCGCAACGAAGACGCGCTCTTCTGCAGCGAGCGGATTGCCCAGCTCGATCCTGAGAATCTTGCTCGCCAGCTTCGTCTTGCCGAAGCGGCTGAACGCTTGGGCAAGACCGCCCTTGCCGTACGAGCCTTCCTGCGGGCCGGGCAGCTTGCTTCGGCGAGCGGTGCCGCGACCGATGCGCTCCATCTTCTTGGTCGTGCTTACAAACTCGCGCCGCAAGAGCGCAGCGTCGGACTTCTGTATGCCCAGGCAAATCTGCAGGCCGGCAATGCCGTCCGCGCGGCAGCCTTGCTGGAACCGTTTGCCTCCTCCGAAACTGACGCGGCCTTCGTAGCCGCTTTTAGCGATGCGCTCATGCGATCGGGAAATCTCGAGCGCGCGCGCGAGTTGCTCGAACGGCTTCTCCACGAAAAGAATGAAGGAATGACCCAGCTGTTCGACCTCGCGGACCGTTACGTCGCCGCGGGCCAGGACCAGAAGGCCGTGGAGATCCTCGTGACGCTCAAGCTGCGGATGTTTGCCGACAAACGGCAAAGCGATTTCGCGATGTTGATGGACGGCGTGGGGGCCAAGTACCCCCATTCTCAAGCTATTCTTGAATTCTGGGCTTCCATCCACAACGAATTGAATCGCGAATCACAGTATTTCGAAGTGCTGATCTGGCTTTTCGACCTGTACCTGTCCTCAGGGAATGTCGTTAAGGCTGCGGAGTCTCTCGAGCGGCTCGTAGACATCGATGCATACGACCATCGCAATCAAGAGCGGATGGAACTGCTGCGCGGCCGAGTGGATGACACCCACCTGAAACAGATCGCCAGCCGACTGATGAAATCGAGCACCCCCATGCCGGGTCATGCTTCGCCGCAAACTCCTGCGGGGCAGGCTTCCACGGGTCCTTCTCCGGGCGGCGAAGAAGGCCGGCAGTTACAGGCGCTGGAAGATCTGATCGTGCAGACGGAGATTTTTTTGCAGTACTCGCTGCACAACAAGGCACTGGAGCGTCTGCAACGAATTGCGGCGATGTTCCCCGGGGAAGAAGAGCGGAGCGCGCGGCTGGCCAATCTCTACCAAATGGCAAACTGGTGGCCCCAAGGAGCGCCCAAACCAAAGACCGAGCCCGTTCCTGTGCAGCCAGCGCCAGCCACACCCGCGACGCCGGTTGCTCCTGTTGCCGAGGCGCCAACTCCCATCACCATGAAGACCGGAGTTTATTCGGTTGAGACACTGCGCGATCTTTCAAAGATTTCCGAGGTCAATCAAAAGATATTTCGCCAGCAGACTCCACGGGCCATGCTCAACACGGCGGTCAACGAGGTCGGTACCTATCTTCGTGTGACGCGCGCGCTGGCCGTCGTGGGCCCACCGGGGCGGCCCCCGGAAATGGCTGCGGAATATTGCGCGCATGAGGTGAAGCCCGCACCCGGCGCACAGGTGGTCCTGCTACTCGCGCACATTGAAAGGGCCGAGCCGGATGAACTCGGCGGACTCGTGGTGCAAGCCTCGGAAGGATCGATTCTTAGCGACCTGGGGCTGGACACCGCGCTGGGCGTGACGATCATGGACAAAGAGACGCAGATGCCCGCCGGGATGCTGATCGTGGGTCGTGCCGAAGCGCACAGGTGGAAGGCGAATGAGGCCTACTTCCTGCAGGCCATTGGCGACCAGATGCTGATGAGCGTCAGCCACACGCGGCTGCGCTCGCTGGTGCGCCGCATGGGCGTCTCCGATGAGCGCTCGGGTTTGCTGAGCCGCAGTTCGTACCAGAGTTGTTTGCTAACGGAAGCGGACCGCGCGCGGACGCAGAGCACGCCGCTGGCGCTTACGATTCTGCAGATCGATCGCGGCGCAGAACTTCTCCGGCAGCAGGGCGAATCGCCGCTGGAGCGTTTTTTGGAGCAACTGGCGCGGTCGTTGCTGCCAATCGTGCGGCAAAACGACGTGGCGGTGAAATACACTTCGTGGTCGCTGGCATTTATACTGCCCGATACGACGCTCGCGGGAGCGCACAACCTGGTGGATAAATTGCGCCGTGCGGCGTCCGGACTGCGGCCGCCGTGGGACTCGACGCAAATTACGCTGAGCGCGGGAATTGTCGAGGCCGTGGCCAAGCACGAGTACGACAGCGAAGACATCGTGACGGACTTGATCAACCGCGCGGAGTTTTCCATCGAAGAGGCTCGCAAGCGCGGCGGGGATACCGTGGTGGCGCTGGAAACGCCGAAGCCCTAGGTTGCGCTTGGTCTTCCGAGCATTTAAGATCGCGTTTGGCGGTGATGGCAGCCGGCGTATTCATAAAACCCATAAGCACGCGATTTAAGGAACTGCCACCTTTTCAGGCCCGGGAAGAGGCAGAAATGAGGTCCGTGGCTTTTGGAGTTGCGGGGTTCCTTGTCGTCGGGGCTTTTCAAGCCGTTGGGGCTATCCTATACAATCTACAGGAATACATTGGCTCCCGTCTCTGGCATGGTGAGTGCGTTCTTAATAGCCCTAACTCTATCGCTTGCTTACTATCACAAACGCTGGATGCCGGGCATTGGCGGAGCTGCACTTTTCTTGATTCTACCTGTCGAAGCAAATCTGTTGTATCAGAATCTCTGGTCGCTCTCTGATGTATCCGACGATTGTGGTGGGCCTGCTCGGAATAGGTGGCCTTCAGGCCATACATCGAAGGATTTCAGGGCCGCCGTGGGAAGATCCTTTGGATGAAGAATTGCGGAATCACCTGGTCGCCATGGATTCCAATTTCACATGGGTGGATCGCGTCACGTGGTTGTGCTTCGCCGGCGGGACGAGCGTTGTGTTGATACACTTGGTTCGATAAAATCAGAAATTTGAAGCGTAAAGCGCTTATCGTCGTTGATTGACGGCCTACCCTTCGATTTGCTGTTTTGCTTTTCAACGGTAGGCAGCTGAGTGGCGAGTTCTGCAGACTAAGGTGAGGACGAATATGTTTCCGACGGACGTGGTGATTGTGGCGGGTGCGCGCACACCGATGGCGCGGTATACGGGAGCGTTTTCGGAGGTGAGCGCGATCGAGCTGGCGTCGTATGCTTCGAAAGAGGCCATTCGGCGCTCGGGTGTGGATCCGGGGGAGTTTGATCACGCGATTTTTGGCAATGTGATGCAGACCAGCGCGGATGCGCTTTATGGGGCCCGGCATGTGGGATTGAAGGCCGGGCTGAAAATCGAAACGCCGGCGGTGACGGTGAACCGCCTGTGCGGGTCGGGCATCGAAGCGATCGCGCAGGCGGCGCAGCGATTGTTGCTTGGCGAAGCGTTGATGGTGCTTGCTGGCGGGATGGAAAACATGACGCAGGCGCCGTTTGTGGTTCGCGGGGCGCGGACGGGATTAAAACTAGGCGGCGGAGCGCTGGAAGACTCGCTCATGGCGGGACTGACCGATACGTATTGTGGATTGCCGATGGCGCTCACGGCGGAAAAGCTTGCTGAGCAATATGGAATTACGCGAAAGGATGCCGATGCGTATGCGCTGCGCAGCCAGCAGGCGGCGGACGCGGCATATAAGGCGTGCCGCATCCGGGAAGAGCTTGTACCGGTGGAAGTGAAACAGGGGAAGAAAACGATTGTGGCAAGCGAAGACGATCATCGGCGGCCGGAAACGACGATGGAGATTCTGGAAAAACTTCCGCCCTCGTTCAAGAGAGATGGGATCGTCACGGCCGGGAATGCCAGCGGGATCGTGGATGGCGCGGCTGCGGTCGTGGTGACAAGAGAGAAAATCGCGAAAGAGCGGAAATTGAAACCGCTTGGGCGCATTGTGTCGTGGGCGGTGGCCGGAGTCGATCCCAGCATTATGGGAATCGGACCGGTGCCCTCGTCGCAGAAGGCCCTGAAACTCGCGGGACTAACTCTGGAGCAGATGGATCGCGTGGAAGTGAATGAGGCATTCGCGGCGCAATATCTGGCGGTCGAAAGGGTGCTGGGACTGAATCGCGATAAGACGAATGTCAACGGTGGTGCGATTGCGCTGGGGCATCCGTTGGGGGCTTCCGGGACGCGGCTGGTGATTACGCTTTTGAATGAGCTGCGGCGGAATGGATTGCGCTATGGGTTGGCGACGGCGTGCATCGGCGGGGGGCAGGGGATAGCCATGATTGTTGAGGCACTGATCTGACGAGGTAAATGAGGTCAGGGAAGTAAAGGACGTAAAGTAACTTCGTCTCTGGTAGAATTTGGGCCGAGACGAAGAGGGCACCAAGTATCGTGCCCCCACAATACGCAAGATTACATGACTCCTCCTGCCGGCATGGTGGGCGGCATTTCCAAGAGGAAAAAATGGCAATTCGAAAAGTGGGTGTCGCGGGGTGTGGCCTGATGGGATCCGGCATCGCGCAAGTGGCCGCCGCATCGGGATTCCCTACGGTGGTGCGCGAAGTGAACACGGAATTGCTGGACAAGGGGCTTAAGAGCATCGACAAGAACCTGAATCGGCTGGCCGAGAAGGGCACCATCACGGAAGCGGCGAAGGATGAAATCCGCGGACGGCTCAAGGGCACCACCAAGGTCGAAGACCTCCAGGATTGCGACGTCATCATCGAGGCGATCATCGAGCAGCTTCCGGCGAAGCGAGAACTTTTTGGGGCGCTGGATGCGCTCTGTCCGCCTTCGACGATTTTTGCAAGCAACACGTCTTCCTTGACGATCACGGAAATCGCTAGGGCTACCAAACGGTCGCACCGATTTGTCGGTTTGCACTTTTTCAATCCCGTGCCGGTGATGAAGCTGGTCGAGGTGGTGCGGACGATCGCGACGGATCCGGCGGTTTACGAAGAGGTGGTGGCGTTCGGGACGAAGCTTGGCAAAACAGCGGTGCGCGCGCATGACAGCACTGGCTTCATCGTCAACCGGCTGCTGGTGCCATATCTTCTGGATGCGATTCGTGCGCTGGAAGAGGGTGTCGGGTCCATCGAGGACATCGACAAATCCATGATGCTGGGCTGTGGGCACCCGATGGGGCCGCTGACGCTGTTGGATTTCGTGGGGCTGGATACGACGTACTACATTTCGCAGATCATGTTTGATGAGTTCAAGGAGCGGCGATTTGCGGCGCCGCCCCTGCTGAAGCGGATGGTGCTGGCAGGGTGGAACGGGAGGAAGTCGGGGCGGGGGTTTTATGATCACTCCGACCCAGGAAATCCCCAGGCCATAAAATTTTAGGGGCAAGAGAAAATAGAAGAAAGAGCTAACCCAGAGATGCCCCGACACGGTCGGTGCGGGCGCCCTACCGTGGGGAGAGCGGAGCTGAGAAGAGGGAAGAGATGGGTTACGAGAACATCCTGTACGAGAAGAAAGAGGGAATTGCGCACATCACCTTCAACCGGCCGAAGGTGTTGAATGCGCTGAACCGCAAGACCGTGGAAGAGTTGCAGCATGCGTTGCTCGATGCGCGCAACGACGAGACCGTGCGCGTGCTGATTCTCACCGGCGCGGGAGAGAAAGCATTTGTGGCCGGTGCGGATATCGGCGAGCTGGCGCTGCAGACGCCCGTCAATGGCAAAGAATTTTCGCTATACGGCCAGGGTGTTTTCCATCTGCTGGAAACGATGGGTAAGCCATCCATCTGCGCGATCAATGGGTTTGCGCTCGGTGGCGGCTGTGAGCTGGCACTTTCTTGCAGCATCCGAATCGCCAGCAAAACGGCGAAACTCGGGCAGCCAGAAGTGAAACTCGGGATTCTTCCCGGTTATGGCGGGTCGCAGCGGCTGGCGCGGCTGTGCGGCAAAGGTGTGGCGCACGAACTGTGCCTTACCGGCGAAATGATCACAGCGGAAGAAGCGCAGCGTATCGGACTGGTTAATCATATTCATGAGCCGGCGGAGCTGATTCCCGCGGCAGAAGCGATGGCGAAAAAAATTATTGCCAACGGGCCCATCGCCGTGAAATTCACCATGGAAGCAATCGAACGTGGCGTGGAGATGGCGCAGGAAGAGGGATTGTTTCTGGAGGCCACGCTTTTCGGAGTGGCTTGCGCGACCGAAGATATGCGCGAAGGCACGAAGGCATTTTTGGAGAAGAGGCCGGCACAGTTCAAAGGGAAGTAAGAGAAGTGAGGAAAGCAAGGATAAAGAAAGAAAAGAAGGGCCGCGCTGGCTGCGATGGGGGAAAAGCTACAACCCGGGAAGATTAGCGGCGAACTGAGCGCGACGGGTTTTCGCTTCGGCATCGTCGTCAGCCGTTTCAATAGTTTCATAACTGAGCGGCTCCTGGCGGCGGCGGTGGATGCACTGGAGCGGGCGGGCGCGGCCAGCAAGGATGTTGATGTCGTGCGCGTTCCGGGAGCATTCGAATTGCCGCTGACTGCAAAAAAACTCGCGGCGACTGGGAAGTATGATGCGCTGATTGCGATCGGGTGTGTGCTTCGCGGGGAAACGACGCACTACGATTATGTTTGTTCGGAAACGGCGCGGGGATTGCAGCTCGCGCAGATGGACAGCGGGTTACCGATTATTTTCGGTGTGCTGACCTGCGACACGCTGGAGCAGGCCATCGACCGCGCCGGACTCAAAGGCGGAAACAAGGGATTCGAAGCGGGGCTCGCCGCTATTGAAATGGCGCAACTGTCTCGCAAGCTTCGCTCTTTACACGCGAAGCCTGCCGCTGCTCGAAAGGCGCGGCGCAGGTAACGTGTCTCTCCGCACCAAATCCCGCGAGTTTGCCATGCAGATGCTGTTCCAGTGGGACATGAGCCAGCAGGATTTTGCCAAGCTGGAAGTGAAATTCTGGAGAAGCGCGAAGGCTGCGAACAAAACTCGCGCTTTCGCGAACAAACTTTTTGAAGGCGCGGCGAAGGATGTCACTACGCTGGACGCCATCATCGTAAAGCATGCCGACAACTGGCGGTTCGAACGGCTCGCGGCCATCGATCGCGCCATTTTGCGGCTGGCGATTCATGAAATGAGCGGCCTGGACACTCCGCCTAGGGTCGTCCTGAACGAAGCTGTCGAATTGGCCAAGAAATTTTCCTCCGAAGAGTCCGGGGCGTTTGTGAATGGGGTCCTCGACGCGGTTCATAAGTCATTGAACATAAACTAGTTATAACGCATTTTTGCCTCTTTCAATTCCTTCCCTGCAAACCCCTGAGCGGGATCGTGAAACTTTGTGGCGCTCCTGGTGTTCGATTTTGTAAGTGTGGTGGTGACCCAGGAATGTTTTCTATAGGAGAACACGATGAACGCAGAACAGGTGGTCCGTCGAGGTGTGCTCGCGATTGCTTTGCCGGTTTGCTCGCCGCTAGTGCCTATGCCCAGAGCCAGGATCCGACACCTCAACAGCCGGACCTTCAGAAAGACAAGAAAGACATTCGAAACGACAAGAAAAATCTGGCGAAAGATCGTGCGGATCGCCAGGCTGATCAGCGCGATATCAATCACGACAAGCGCGACCTGAACAAAGACCGGGCCGAGCGCAACTCGGACCAGCGGGACATCAATCACGATCGCACGGACCTAAACAAGGACCGCGTGGAGCGCAACGCGGACCAGCGCGATATTAATCACGACAAGGCCCAGCTTGCGCGAGACGACAAGAAGTACGGCGTCAGCAGTGCGCAGGCGCAATCCGATCGCAACGATCTTCGTGCGGATCGCGTCGACCGGAATAAGGATCAGCGGGACATCAATCACGATCGCACGGACCTAAACAAGGACCGCGCGGACCGCAATGCGGATCAGCGGGGCATCAACCAGGACAAGAAGGATCTGTCCAAGGACCGCAAAGATCGCCACCAAGACCGGAAAGACATCAACAAAGACAAGCGAGACCTGCACAAGGATCGCAAGGATCTGCGCCACGACAAGCGCGGGCACTAAGTGCAGTTCTTAGTTGTCCGTTTTCAGTTATTAGTTTCAGAAAAAGCAAAGAAGGCCGCTCGGGCTTCCCGGGTGGCCTTTCCTTATTTTCATTTGCCAGCTTGCAGTTCTCAATGAAGGAATGATGCGCGGGATTCGGTGGCGGAATCTGGCGGCGTGTGGAAGCGCCCACAGGAGCATCACGTTTCAGCACGCTTCCGCCAGTGGCAACTACCAACCTAGCCAGAAAGCGTGCTTCAGATTGGCGACGGCGGGAGCAAGGTTCTCGCACTCCAAAGTCAGATGCGGATGACGCCTTCGAAAACCTTCACGGCGGCACCGCTGACGCGCGGGACGAGCTTCTTTCCAGTTTGCGTGACTTCTACTTCAATGTGGCTCGGGCGCCCCATTTCCGCGCCCTGGAGAATGGCCAGCGTATGGTCAGGCGCCAGTTTTCCGTTTCGTACCAGATAGGCGCCCAGCGAACCAGCGGCGGAGCCCGTCGCAGCGTCTTCGTAGACTTCCCAAGGGAGCATGCCGCGGGAAAAAGCTTTCCCGTTGCCTCCGAGAGCGAAGCAGTAAGCCATGGTCGCGTTCTTGCCTTGGAGGCGCCGGAGTTCGGTGATGTTCATGGTGATTTTGCCCAGCGCGGCGCGATTGCGCAGCGGCACCATCAGGTTGAAGATGCCGGTGGACACAAACGCGGGTTGCAATTTTGGGTCGAAGTCTTTCGGCGAAATTCCCAGTGCCGAGGCCAGCCTCTTTTTGTTGATTTTCGCGGGCTTGAAGATGGCTTCTTTCTGGGTCATGGTGACCGACTGAGGGCGGCCGTCCTTAAAGCGGATTTCCACCGGCAAGATGCCTGCGCCGGTCTCTTGGAGGATGTGAACGCCGCCGTCCTGCGCGGGAACCACACCCAGCTCCGCGAGCAAGAACCAGGTACCGATGACGGGATGCCCGGCCAGCTTGAGCTCTTCTTTCGTGGTGAAAATGCGCAGACGGGCCAGGGCCTCTTCTTCCGTCGGCTTTTGCACAAAGACCGTCTCCGAAAGATTCATTTCGCGCGCGATAGCGAGCATTTGGTCGTCCGAGAGTTCGTCGCCGTCGGTAAATACGGCGAGCGGGTTGCCTTCGAAACGGTTATGGGTGAAAACGTCTAGGGTGTAGAAGCGGTGTTCCATGGCTGGTCGCAGATCGCCGCGTGAGCAATTTTGCAGATTCAGATGCGCTCGAGCTGGGCGACCGTCCTTTCGTTGGTGATATTGCCGGTGTTCAACGTCGATTTTGGTTCGATCAGGATGATGTGGACCTCTTCGTCAGCAGCGGGACAGTGCTCGACGCCGCGCGGCACGACGACAAATTCGCCTTCGTTGACGACGGCTTCGTGGCCGCGGAACTTCATCCGCAGCGTGCCTTTCACTACCAGAAATAGTTCGTCTTCGTTTTCGTGATGATGCCAGATGAATTCGCCTTTTAGCTTCACGGCTTTGACCTGGCAGTCATTCACCTCGCCGATGACGCGCGGGTTGCAGTAGTCGGAGAAAAGGGCAAGTTTTTCGTTCAGATTGACCGTTTTCATGATCACACCTATAGATTGTGAACTATCTGAGTTACAGCTTCGAGAACGCGGCGAGTCGTTTCGGGTTTGGACGTTTCAGAGTAAACGCGCAAGAGATTCTCGGTTCCCGAGGCGCGAACCATCACCCAGCCGGCCGCACCCAGATAGAGCTTGATGCCGTCCATATTTTCCCGGCGCACCACCGGCAGATCTAGGATAACGGTCCGTTTGACATCCGAAAAGTGAGCGATGGCTCTTGCTTTTTGACCTGGTTTCAGATCGAGATCCACTCGGCCGTAATGATACTCACCGAATTCCGCATGGAGTGCAGCGAGCAATTCTCCCAGTGATTTGCCGTGCCAGGCCATCAACTCCGCTAGGAACAGCGCCGAAACCGTAGCGTCGCGTTCGGGCAAATACAAGCTGGTGCCGATGCCGCCGCTTTCTTCGCCGCCGATCAAGATGCTCTGTTCGAGCATCAACTCGCAGATGTACTTGAAGCCGATGGGCGTTTCGTGGAGTTTCCGGCCGTATTTTGTGGCGAGCTTGTCGATGAGCTTGGTGACCGAAAAAGTTTTTGCGATATCGCCGGGCAGGGCCCGGGTTCCTGCCAGGTGCCAGACGAGCAGCGCGAAGATCTGGTGGGGATTGACGAACGTGCCGTCGCGGTCGATGGCGCCAATGCGGTCGCCGTCACCATCGGCGCACAAGCCGGCGTCGAATTTTCCGGCAAGCACCGCTTGTCGCAAGGCTTCGATATGTGGTTCGATCGGTTCCGGGTGCACACCGCCGAAGCGCGGGTCGCGAGTGCCGCGAATTTCGTCGCAGGCGATGCCATTGCGCCTAAAGAGTTCGGCGAGCAAGCCTGCAGCCGAGCCATGCATGACATCGGAGACGAAGCGAAGCTTGGCGCTGCGCAGTCGCTGCCAATCGACCAGTTTCTCGAGCGTGTCTAAATACGGCGCACGCGGCTCCAAGGGTTGAATCAAATTTTTCCGCGGCGGCAGTGGCGGGGCGCATTCCTTCTGGACGACATCGAGGTCCTTTTCGATCTGCGCCATGATCGAAGGCAATGCCGAGCTACCGTAGCTCGCTTTGTACTTGATGCCATTCCATTGATAGGGATTATGGCTCGCGGTGATCATGAGGCCGCCAGCCGCTCCGCGTTGCCGCACAAGCAATGAAACTGCCGGCGTAGGACAGGGCTTGTCGGCCAAAAAAACGGGAGTGCCGCTGGCGGAAACCAGCTCGGCGATGGTGGTAGCGATGCCGTCCGAGGCGAAGCGATGATCGTAGCCGATGATGACGCCCTTGCGCGCGTCCTCGCAGCGTACCACGTAACGGGCGATGGCCTGGGCTACGATGCCTGCGTTCGCGAAGGTGAAGTCTTCGGCGATGACGCCGCGCCAGCCATCAGTTCCAAATCGAATCGTAGTCATTGCCGGTGAGTATACGCGATGCGAACTCTTCCCCAACAGCCGGATTGGCCTGGTTGTCGGAGGACGGCTCGCATCAAAAGGCGGTTCCTACAAGAGCTTTCTTAGTTTTTGTTCTTCCAGCCATTTCACGATTTTTCCGACGTCTTGCGCACGGTCGCGCGGGCAGATGAGCAGCGCATCGGGCGTCTCGACAACGATCAGGTCGCGCACACCAATGGCGGCCACGAATTTAGAGGGGCTCCACAAAAAATTGCCTTGCCCATCGAGCGTGTGACCTGGTCCGGCAAAGACATTTTCGCCGGGTTTCTTTGCCAGCAGCTGATAGACGGCCGCCCAAGAACCGATATCGCTCCAGCCCACTTCGGCGGGAATTACAAACACGCGCGGCGGCCCCTCGGCGCGGGTGGCCGGTTCAAGGACGGCGTAGTCCACGGAAATATTTTCGAGCTTGGTATAGATAGCGCGTAACTTGCGCTCGTAATTCCGGGTCCCGATAAAGTCAGCAAGTTTCTCCAGCGCCGCGTGCGTCTTTGGAAGAAAGCTTCCCAAATTTTCGAGGAAGGTGGAAACCCGCCAAAAGAACATCCCGGCGTTCCAGTGATAGTTGCCGGTGGCAAGGTATTCTTGCGCCAGCTTCAGTTCGGGTTTCTCCGTGAATCGCCGAACGGCAAAAACGGGGAAACCTTTGGCTCCGATCGGATCCCCCGTCCTTTCGATGTAGCCAAACCCCGTCTCCGGCCTGGTTGGAGGGATGCTCAGTACTACCATTCGCCCAGGTTCGCGAGCCGCGTCGAGGGCGGCGTTAACAATCTCCAGAAATTTTTGCGGTTGCTCGATATAGTGATCAGCGGGGAGCACTGCCATTAACGCGTCGCCGCGTGCCACATGACGCAGGTGAACGGCCGCGAGCCCCATCGCCACTGCGGTGTTCCGCCCCAGCGGCTCAATCAGCACGCGTTTACGCGCGGCTACGGGAACCTGTTTGCGTACGGCAGCGGCCTGTTCGGCATTCGTGACCGTCCAGATGCGCTCGGCGGGAATCAGCGGCTTCAGCCGGGAGACGGTCTGTTGGAGCATGGTGTCCTTGTCGACGATGTTCAAAAGTTGTTTAGGCGTGCGCGTGCGGCTGCGCGGCCAGAAACGAGTGCCGCGGCCCCCTGCGAGGATCACAGCGTGAACCGCTAGTTTTTCCTGGGCCATCGTTAAGCAGCCTTAATCGAAAATAACTTGCGCGAGTGCTCCCGCTGAAACTCCATGTCGATGTAATTCTGTCCGGAGAACTGGAATATCCGGCACATACGTCCGGATCAGAGACGTAGCCGTTTCCGGCAAGACGTCGATGCGCGCTTGCAAGGCGGGTACCAACCAGCATTCACCGCGATGATAACGCGCCGCGCTGTCCGGCCAGGCAAAGCGGCCTGCGCCTTCCAAAATCACGATGAGTTCGAACCTCCCGGAGTCGACCGGGATTCCGCATTTTGCGGAACACTCCCAGCGTTCTGCCGCAAAGTAGCGGCAAGCAGCGAGCAGCGATCTCGTTGCTCCATCGGCAGGAAGAAGCAGCGATGTCGCTCTCCCTCCTGCGGGCTTCCCGAAGTTGGTGACCTGCAGCGCTTTCTCGATGTGCAATTCGCGTGGTTTTCCATGCGCATCGATGCGAGCGAAATCGTAAACGCGATACGTCAGGTCGGAATACTCCTGTACTTCGCAGACAACCATGTTTGGACCGATGGAGTGAGGAGTGCCCGCGGGGACGAAAAACGTGTCGCCAGTTCGCACCGCGTGCGTTTCGAAGAGCTCTTCCAATTTGTGTGACGCCAATCCCTGGCGGAATTTCTCTTTATCTACTCCCGGTTTCAGCCCCAGCAACAATTGCGCTCCGGCGGTCGTGGACACCGCGTGCCACATCTCCGTTTTTCCACGGCCGCCGGCAGCCCTTTCGTGGACGGATGCATAGGCGTCGTCCGGATGCACCTGGAGCGATAGTTTTTCGGTTGGAAAAATAAATTTGACGAGAAGAGGGAAGGTTTCGTTGGCGACGAGTTGGCCGCCCCGCCACTCCACGGGCATTTCCGTCCAGGCTGCGCCGAGCGTCCTTCCGACGAATGGACCGGAAGCGATGCGGCAATCCACACCCGTGAGCCACGCTTCGCCCAGAGGCTCCGGCAGATTGGATTTTTCGGGGAATAGCGGTGCCAGCGAGTGCGCTCCCCAGAGGCGCGGGCTGAAGATGGGTTCGATGCGTGTCGGCGTGGGCCTCACGGTTTACGATGCGGCTTCGGCGCGAGAGAAAAAACGCTCGAGGCGGCGCAGTCCTTCGTCGATTCGCTCGATGGACGTGGCGTAGGAAAGCCGCAGGTAGCCTGGCGCGCCAAAGGCTTCGCCCGGCACGACCGCCACTCGCGCTTTTTCCAGCAGCATCTTTGAGATCTCCGTGCACGTCTTCGCCAGCGCTGGTTTGCCGGAACTGCTCGAAAGATGGGCAGAAATGTTCGGGAACGCGTAAAACGCGCCGTCCGGCCATTCACAGGTTACGCCGGGAATCGCTTGCAGGCCTTCCACGATGCGTTTCCGGCGCTTAGCGTACTCGGCGAGCATGACCGGCACGGTTTCCATGGTGCCGCGCATCGCTTCCAGCGCGGCGTATTGCGCGATCGACGTGGCGTTGGAGGTAGACTGGCTTTGCAGCTTGATCAGCGCCTGGATCAGAGTTTCCGGTCCCAGCGTGCACGGCGAATTCAGAACCAGCAACCGGGTCTTCGGGGTAATGGCTTTTTCGATGGAGGCTGCCTTCACGCTGAAGCCATCTTCCTGCTTGGTCTCCACGAATACCGGCGTCCCGCCCGCATACTTTACGATATCCGGGAAGCTCACCCAGTACGGTGCGGGGATGATGACCTCGTCGCCTTGCTGAATCAGCACGCTCATCACGTTGAAAATGGAGTGCTTTCCGCCGACGCTCACGACGCATTCTTTCGGGTCGTACGACGAGCCGAGTTCGCGCTTGTGCCATGCGCAGATGGCTTCGCGTAGCGGCATGATCCCGCCCGTCGCGGTATATTTCGATTTGTTCTCCTCGATAGCCTTGATCGCCGCTTTCTTGATGTGCTCGGGCGTGGGGAAGTCGGGCTCGCCCGGGCCGAAGTCCGCGACGTCCACGCCGCGCGACTTCAGCTTGTCTGCTTCGGCGATTACCGCGGCCGTCGGCGAGATTTGGATGCGGTTGATACGGTTTGTCAATTGCACTTTGGCTCCTTGGGATGAGTCAGCAGATCACAGTTATGAAAATTTCGCGCGCAGTCTCTGCTCCACGGCAGCAGGGACAAGTCCGGTCATCGGACCGCCGTGCTGGGCAATTTCGCGCACCAGCTTGGAGCTCAGATAGCTGTACGGCTCGCCCGGCAGCATGAACACCGTCTCGAGCCGCGGCTCGAGCTTGCGGTTCATCAACGCCATCTGCAATTCGTATTCGTAGTCGGAGACCGCTCGAATGCCGCGAAGAATCACGCCCGCGCCGCGCCTGCGCGCATAGTCAATAAGCAAGCCCTCGAACACGTCCACTTCTACATCCGGCCATTTTCCCGTGACCTCGCGGAGCATTTCCATGCGTTCGGGAACCGTGAACAGCGGTTGCTTCTCGGTATTCCGCAACACGGCTACGATCAAGAGGTCGAACATCTTTTCGCCGCGTTCGATGAGGTCGAGGTGGCCGTTGGTGACCGGGTCAAACGAGCCCGGGTAAATGGCAATCGAGGTCTTCATCGTGGAATCATCGGCGCCGCACGCCTCGGTTTATTCTAACTCAGGCGAGGAAAACCGCAGCTCGCAAACTGCGTGAGAGGCCAAAGTGGACTCTTTCGGTCGCGCAAGGAATCTTCTTCGCAGGACGCGGAAGATATGACAGTATGCGCAAGCCTGTGCTACATAGCAGCCTCGAGAGAGTTCGACCCTGCGAGGGAGGATTTTCCGGACCATGGCTCAGAATGTGCGGTCGCAAGGCCTTGGCCTACTTGTTTTTTGCATTTTGTTGTACCCGGCCATGACTACAGCTCAACAGCCTGCATCGAATCTCATGCCGCTTCCCGAGAGCGCGCAGTTCGGGACGGGGAGCCTGGCGGTGGACTCGTCGCTTTCGGTGGTGTTCACCGGCTATACCGAGCCGCGGCTGGAGCGCGCCGCGGGGCGATTCTTGCGGCAACTCGCGCATCAAACTGGCCTACCGCTATCCCTCAAGCCCTCCAAGACGGCAAAAGCAACGCTCGTGATTCAGACCGATCACGCCAGCAAGGAAATTCAGGAGGTCGGCGAGGATGAATCCTACATCCTTGATGTGAGCACCGCGAGCGCAAGGCTCCGAGCATCTACACCGCTCGGCACGATGCATGGACTCCAGACCCTTCTTCAACTGGTGGATGTTTCGCCCGGCGGATTTGCCGCCCCGGTGGTCACGATTCAAGACCGGCCGCGCTTCCAGTGGCGCGGATTGATGATCGACTCTGCCCGCCATTTCCTCCCACTTGACGTCATCCGCCGAAATATCGACGGCATGGAAGCCGTGAAGATGAACGTTTTCCATTGGCACCTCTCGGAGAACCAGGGCTTCCGCGTCGAGAGCAAGAAATTTCCGAAACTTCACGAGTTGGGCTCCGACGCCCTTTACTACACCCAGGATGAGATCCGCGATCTGATCGCGTACGCGAGGGACCGCGGAATTCGCGTCGTGCCGGAATTCGACATGCCGGGTCACAGCACGGCGTGGTTCGTGGGGCATCCCGAGCTGGCCAGCGGCAAAGGACCCTACGAAATCGAGCGCAGGTGGGGAATCTTCGATCCTGCGATGGATCCCACGAACGAGAAAGTCTACAAATTTCTCGATGAGTTGATCGGCGAGATGGCCAAAGTTTTTCCGGACCACTATTTTCATATTGGCGGCGACGAGGTGAACGGCAGAGAGTGGGACGCCAACCCGAAGATTCAAGCGTTCATGAAGGTGCATGGGCTCAAGAACAACGAAGCGCTGCAAGCGTATTTCAGCGGACGCGTCCAGAAGCTCGTGACCAAGCACGGAAAAGCTGTGGTTGGCTGGGACGAAGTGCTGGTGGCGGGAGTGCCAAGGGATGTTGTGATTCAGTCCTGGCGCGGACAAGCTTCGCTGGCGCAAGCGGCAAAACAGGGCTACCGCGGGATTTTGTCGAATGGCTATTACTTGGATTTGGGTTGGCCGGCGGCGCGGCATTATGCGGTGGATCCCATGACTGGAGATGCGGCCAATCTCTCGGCCGAGGAGAAACAGCGAATTCTAGGTGGTGAATCGTGCATGTGGGCGGAGTACGTGAATCCGGAAAACGTGGATTCGCGCATCTGGCCAAGGAATGCCGCGATTGCGGAGCGCCTGTGGTCTCCGCAGGAAGTCCGCGACCCCGCCTCTATGTATGCGCGGTTGGATTTTGTGAGCGCCAGGCTGGAGTGGCTGGGACTCACTCACCGGAGCGTTTCGCGGCACATGTTGCAGCGTCTCGCTGGCTCGGCATCGCCGGCGGAATTCGCTGCGCTGCGCACTCTTGCCGATGTCATCGAACCGGTGAAGGACTACACGCGCGAACAGACGGCCCCGGCGGAGCCCACCAGCGCCACGCCTATGAATCGCGTCGTGGATGCGGTTCCCCTCGAGAGCGATGCGGGACGGCGCTTCGTCGAAATGCTTGATCAGTTCGTGGCATCTGCATGCCACGATCCGGTGTCCGAGGCGCGACTCCGATCACAACTCACGACTTGGCGCGACAATGACTCAATACTTCAACCGCTCGCACAGCGCTCATTCCTGGTCAAAGAGGTTGCCGACAACTCTCTGGATCTCTCCGCTCTGGGGACCGTGGGGCTCGCCGCACTTGACTCCATCGCAAAGGGGCAGCCAGCTGCTGATTCGTGGAAAGCGCAACAACTCGCGATCCTAGAACAGATCAAAAAGCCGAAGGCACAGTTGCTACTGATTCCCGCGCCCGCAGTCCAGAAATTGGTCGAGGCCGCAGGGGGGGCCTGCTCCATCGCCAAGCCCTAGTCTTACTTGGGGCAATGTGGCGGCCACTTCGTCCGATTCCGTGTGGCAGCCGCCACTGCCGGAATCACGAAATGACTTCCCTTCTTCGGGGATGAATTCCCATGTGTATTTCCGAGGCCAAAGCGTGAGCTTCAGCACGCCGAAGGTGTCCCAGTCTCGTATTTCACTGTTCGGAGCGGCAAAGCCCAAGAGATCGTGGCTGCGGCCTCCCGTCCCAGCGACAATCTCGCGGATTCCGTTCGTAGGATCAGCTTTGCCCTCGGGGTCCTGTGGTGCAAATCGCTCGTAGGAATGCTCGTGTCCGGCAAGAACCAAGCTGGCGTGGGCGGCATATAAGTCTTCCCAAAGCCGCTTCAGCTCGGGATGCACGGCATGGCTCTTGAAAACGCCGCTGCTGAAGAGCGCATGATGACCATACGCCAGAATGCAAGCGTTGGGATGCTTGGCAAGATCCTCCTTCAGCCACGTCTCTTGCGGTGAGCCGGCCGCACAACCGCCCAAGGCCTTCGCGCCGCAATTGGTATTCAGCACGACGATGTGCCAGTCTCCGAGGTCGTAGCTATAGTAGCCCTTGCCAAGTGGGCCTGCCTGTCTTCCCCAGTATTGGAAATACCCTGACGCCGCACTATCTACATATTCATGATTCCCTAGAGCCGGTTTGGTCCGGTCTTTGAAACGGCCCCAAGCCGGGTCATAGCAATTCTTGAACTCTTCCGGGCTCCCCTTTTCATAGGCCAAGTCGCCTGCGGCAAAAACCGTCCCAGGGATTTGCTCGATCAGCTTGGCTGTCGCCTGCGCTCCTTCTGGATCCTTGCAACTAGCGATGTCGCCTGCACCGACGAGAACAAAAGCTCGATCCGGCAGCCGCTTTTTTGGTGGTTGGACGTGTCTGGGCTTAGCGGTTGAAGGCCGCGATGGTGTTTGCGCCAAGACCGCTGTTGGAGCGCCGAGAGCTAGAAGGAACAGCCCGCGCCGCAGTCGGACACCCAACTCGTTACGTCTCCCAATATACCCGAGCATCCATGCTCCTCCAATCGAGAGTCTAGGCTACCATGCTGCGGAAGCAAGCCGCGCGAATCGCATTTCACCTGGAGTTGCCCCCATTCTTTCGAACCGGAGAGGGTTGGGGAAATTGTCTGCAAAATGAGACCATTTTCGTATTACTGTAAGTTAAACGAAATAAAGGGGTTGTGTTGAATATTAGAAAGGTTTAGGGTTGACTTGAGGGCGACTCGGGGGATATACTGCATGTGCGACTGATTCAGTCGCATATTGTGGAGCGTCTAGGAAGTCTGGCGGGCGATGTTCAAGCTTTCCAAAAAAGCTGATTACGGACTGATTGCCGTCAAGCACCTGGCGATGCATCGCCAGCAGCATGCTTGCAGCGCCAACGAGATTGCCGAGGAGTACGGCATCTCTGCGACGCTTATGGCCAAGGTGTTGCAAAAACTGGCGCACCATTCGCTCGTGGCCGCGAAGCATGGCTCGAGCGGTGGCTATCAATTGGCTAAGGAGCCCGGGCAGATCAGCGCGCTCGATGTGATTTCGGCCATCGATGGTCCGGTGCTGATTACTTCCTGCGTTACCAGCCACGGGAACTGCGACGCCACAGAGAAGTGTTCGGTCCGCGAGCCGCTGCGCCGCGTGAACGAAAGCATTTTGAATGTGTTGAGCACTGTAACGATTTCTCAAATGAGCGAAGAGCTGCACGAGCCCGCGCTCGTTGCGCTGAGGACTTAGGAGAAGAGGGAATATGGCCGTTAAGCTACCCATTTACATGGATAATCACGCGACCACGCCGGTCGATCCGCGCGTCGTCGAAACGATGCTGCCGTACTTCACTGAGAAATTCGGCAATGCCGCAAGCCGCAACCATTCGTTCGGCTGGGCGGGCGAAGAGGCCGTGGAGACCTCGCGCCAGCAGATTGCTTCGCTGATCAACGCCACCCCAAAAGAAATCATTTTTACGAGTGGGGCCACCGAATCCGACAACCTGATGATCAAGGGCATTGCCGAGATGTTCCGCGAAAAGGGTAATCACATCATTACCCAGGCCATCGAGCACAAGGCTGTGCTAGACACCTGTAAGAACCTGGAGAAACATGGTTTCGAAGTGACCTATCTGCCGGTCCAACGGGATGGGCGCGTAAGCATTGAGGATCTGAAGGCGGCGATTAAGCCCACCACGATTCTGATCACCATCATGTACGCCAACAACGAAATTGGGGTGATCAACCCGATCGCGGAAATCGGCAATATCGCTAAGGAACACGGGATCTTCTTCGCCGTGGACGGCGTGCAGGCTGTGGGCAAGGTTCCGGTGGACGTTCAGAAGGACAACATCGACATGCTGGCCATCAGCGGCCACAAGATTTACGGACCAAAGGGAGTTGGCGCTTTGTACGTCCGCCGCCGCAACCCGCGCGTTCAGCTTTCCGCCATCATTGACGGCGGCGGCCACGAGCGTGGCATGCGCTCCGGCACTCTGAACGTACCTGGTATCGTGGGCCTCGGCAAGGCCTGCGAAATCGCGCAGAAAGAGATGCCGGAAGAGGCGGCACGTTTGCTCGGCCTGCGCGAGCGTCTTCGAAAGGGTCTGGAAGCCCAGCTGGACGAGGTTTTCATCAACGGCTCGATGGAGCACCGCCTGCCGAACAACCTGAACATGAGCTTTGCCTATGTCGAGGGCGAATCGCTGCTCATGGGCATCAACGACATCGCGGTGTCGAGCGGTTCTGCCTGCACTTCGGCAACCCTTGAGCCCAGCTATGTACTCAAAGCATTAGGCGTCGGCGAAGACCTCGCCCACACCTCGATTCGATTCGGCCTAGGGCGCTTCAACACCCAGGAGGAAGTCGACTACGTCATCGACAAGATGGTGCAGGTCGTCACCAAGTTGCGCGAACTGTCCCCGCTCTATGAAATGGCCAAAGAGGGAATCGACATCTCGAAAATGAAATGGCAAACCGCCTAAAGGACTGGAAGAGACAACATGGCAAATGAAGGAACAATTCGCATTCATCGCTCCATCGGTGGCACCGGCGCGGCTTTTCGCGTGACGTTTGTGCCCTACGGTGGGGAGGGAGAAGAGGCCGCCGTCGCCGGCGAGCGCTCTTTCCACGAGCTTCAGCAGGTACGCGCCTTTCTGAAAATGCTCGGGCTCGGCGCGGAGTTCATCAAGGACGCTCTGCGTCAGCTGACCGCGGGCCGTTCGGCTTCCGTACCGAACGTTTCGCTCACGGATAAAGCAGTCAAGAGCGCTGGTTTCGGGAATCTCGTGAATCTGGCAAGGAGCAACGGCTAATGGCATACAGCGAAAAAGTAGTGGATCACTACAACAATCCCCGCAACGTCGGCAGCCTCTCGAAGGCAGACCCCAACGTCGGCACCGGTCTCGTCGGAGCGCCGGAGTGTGGCGACGTGATGAAGCTGCAGATGAGGATCAATCCCGATACTAAGGTCATTGAAGAAGCCAAGTTTAAGACCTTTGGCTGCGGATCGGCCATCGCCAGCTCATCGCTCGCTACCGAATGGGTAAAGGGCAAGACGGTCGAGGAGGCGCTTTCGATCAAGAACACGGACATCGTGCGCGAACTCTCGCTCCCGCCGGTCAAGATCCATTGCTCCGTGCTGGCGGAGGACGCCATCAAGGCCGCTATCGGCGACTGGAAGAAAAAGCACGGCGTCGATGTGCCGGCTTCCGAAAAGCCATCGCACTAAGTTTGGATGGTGGCCCATCTCTCGGCCGAGATCTCGGCGGTTAGGCTAGCCGGCCATCGCTCCGCTCATGAGGAATTCGTATGGCAACTGACGTAATCAGTCCGAATATCGCGCGGATTTACCTGACCGAGCGTGCCGCGCGGAAAATCCGCGAACTGCTCGAGAAGGATGGCATTTCGCCTGAACGCGGCGGCCTGCGCGTTGGCGTGCAGGGTGGCGGCTGCTCCGGTCTCTCTTATGCCATGCGCCTCGACACGCAAGCGCGGGATCGCGACAAGATCTTCGAAGAACATGGCGTGCGGCTCTTTGTTGACCCGAAGAGTTTTCTGTTCCTGAACGGCACGACGCTCGAGTACGAAGAGACGCTGATGCGCCAGGGATTCGTTTTCCAGAATCCCAACGCCGCGCGGAACTGCGGCTGCGGCAGCTCCTTTACGGCCTAGTAGCGCAGACTTCAGTCTGTGCTCTTTGCCTCTGACTCGGTTCCAGCGGGGGAAGCGCACAGGCGAGCCTGACAAGTGGTTGGCATGCCGCACGCGCCAGCCACTTTTTTTGTGCCAGCACGGGGAGCAGAGCATGCTGGATCTTCTTGGATTTGTTCTCGAACTCCTGCTGGATTTCGTGATTGAGTGTTTGCCTGACCGACCGTTTTTGCTGTTGCGGGAGCTTGGGAACTGGGGCACAACTAAACTCTTATGACCGCTCCATTGACAGAAACGAATCCACCACTGGTTTGCTGGAACTGCCATGAGCGCACGAGCGGCACGCACTTCTGCGCGAGCTGCGGTAAGCTCTTGCAGCGGCCGCAGGCGGTCGACTATTTCGCGCTTTTCGAAATGTCGCGCAAGCTGTGGATCGAAATGGACGGGCTGGAACAGAAGTTTCTACAGCTCAGTTGGAAGCTGCATCCCGACAATTTCGTGAATGCCACCGAGCAGGAGCGCGAGCTCTCACTCAAGAGCAGCTCGGAATTGAACGATGCCTATCGCACCCTCCGCGATCCCGTGGGCCGTGTCGAATATCTTTTGGGAATCGAAGGGGCGCGCAAGGAAGGCGAACACAAGCAGCAGGCACCACCGGAGCTGCTCGAGGAAGTCTTTGAGCTGAACGAATCGCTCGATGAACTTCGCGAGGCGAAGGCCTCGCGAAGCGATCTTGCGGCGTTGAGATCGCGCCTGGAATCCGCCGAGAAGAATTTTCAGGGAAAGCTCGGCGAAGTCGATGCGCAGCTTCAAGTCGCCGCACGCGAATGGGACGCTGCCGTATCGGGTGACGCCGCAACGCGAAAAAAGATCATGGCGCAATTGAACGGACTGTTGAATCGCCGCTCTTATATCCGGAATCTGGTGACCAACGTTCAAAAGGAATTGCTGTAACTCAAGCTGTTAAGTTTAAGAGTTTTTGTTTTTGACGGACAGCTGAAAGCTGGGAACTGAACCGTACCATGGGACGAATCGTCGGAATTGATCTCGGGACAACCAACAGCCTGGTGGCGTATCTTGACCCACGGACTGGTCAGCCCACGTGCATTCCCGGTCCCTACGACGAGACGCTTTGCCCGTCCGTAGTCAGCCGCGATCCCGATGGCGGCATTGTCGTTGGCGAACCGGCGCGTCGGCGCCTACTCACGCAACCCGAGCGCACGATCTATTCCGTGAAGCGCCTCATGGGCCGGGGTCCTGCCGATGTTCAAGATGAACTAAAGCTGTTTCCGTTCCGCATCGATCCATCGAGTAAGAACGTCATCCGCGTGATGCTAGGCGAAAAGCTGTTTACGCCGCCGGAGATTTCCGCTTTCATCCTGCGCGAACTGAAAAACTGGGCCGAGACTTATTTCGGCGAAACGGTCGACCGCGCTGTCATCACCGTCCCCGCGTATTTCAATGATGCCCAGCGCCAGGCCACCAAAGATGCCGGCAAGATCGCTGGCCTCGAAGTTCTGCGTCTCGTCAACGAGCCAACCGCCGCCGCACTCGCCTACGGCTTGCATGAAAAGCAGCGCGGCAAAGTCGCCGTCTACGACCTTGGCGGCGGCACGTTCGATATTTCGATCCTCAAACTCATTTCCACCAGCGACGGCGACATCTATCAGGTCCTCTCGACCAACGGCGATACCCATCTCGGCGGCGATGACATTGACAATCTGCTCCAGGCTTTTGTCCACGAGTTGATTCTTAAGCATGATGCAATCGACCTTTCGCCGCACAGCGAACTCGCGCAGGAGCTTCGCAAGGGGCTGATCGAGGTGAAGCATCAGCTTTCGGAATCCGAGGGGGCCACACTTCGTTTCCTATTGCCGAACGGCCAAGTATTCGTTCATGAATTCACGCGCGGTGCGCTCGACGCCCTCATTCGCCCCGTCGTTGACCGTACTATGGGGCCCCTCAGACAAGCGCTTGCGGACGCCCAGCTCAAGCGTGCGGACGTGGACGAAGTCGTGCTCGTTGGCGGCACCACTCGCACGCCGCTGATCCGCCGCACCGTGGCAGAGTTTTTCGATCGCAAACCGCACATCGAACTGAATCCCGACGAAGTCGTGGCGCTGGGGGCCGCGGTACAAGCCAACATTCTCGACCAGGGCGTAAAAAACATGCTGCTGCTCGACGTTACGCCGCTTTCACTCGGCATCGAGACCTACGGCGGCGCGGTTGCAAAAATTATTCCGCGTAATTCCACTATTCCCGCGAGCGCCCAGGAGCTTTACACCACTGGCGTCGACAATCAGACCGGCATCGACATCCACGTCCTGCAGGGCGAACGCGAACTGGCTAAGGATTGCCGCTCGCTTGCGCGCTTCACCTTGCGCCTGCCACCCGCACCTGCCGGCTTGCCGCGCATCGAATTGAAGTTTCTGATCGATGCCAATGGAATCCTGCAGGTGGGCGCAAAGGATCTTCGCACCGGCGAGCAGCATTCCATCGAAGTCCAGCCGAGCTATGGCATCAACGATTCGGAAATCGAGCGCATGCTCGAGGAATCCATCGAATACGCCGAACAGGATTTTGCCGAGCGCCAAGTGATCGAAGCGCGCACGGAATCAGAATCAATTCTGGCTGCGACCGTCAAAGCACTAGCAAATCCGCAAGCCGCGGCCTTGTCTGCCGAGGAACGCGCCAAAATTGATGCGAGCGTCGCCGTATTGAAGGAATCCGTTGCCGACAACGACTACAAATTGATTCGCAAGCGCGTTGACGAGCTGAATCAAGCGACCGAGCACCTTGCGGAACTGCTGATGAATTCGGCGGTTTCAACGGCCCTCGAAGGCCGCAAGCTCGCCGAGGTCTGAGTTTTCTTTGTAGGGGGCAGCACCGCTGTGCCGTTGCTTGGAGCATAGTGAGAGCCGCGAGCATCAGGGGGGAACAAAATGGGCGGCAGCAATCCATACATAGAGGAAGTCAAGTACAAACCCGCGACGAAGAAATACAAGGTGACCTTTCTTCCGAGTGGCAAAACCATCGAGGTCGACCCGGAAAAAATTCCGTACGGCCACAATGGCATTCCGGGCAGCATCCTCGACATTTCCGAGGGCATCAGCGCCGGTCTGGACCATGCTTGCGGCGGCGTCTGCGCCTGCTCGACGTGTCACGTCATCGTGCGAGAAGGCCTGGAATCCTGCAATGAAGCCACTGACGCTGAGCTCGATGAGCTGGACGAAGCGCCCGGCATCACCCCGAAGTCGCGCCTCGGTTGCCAAACCGTGCCCGACGGAACGACCGACATCGTCGTCGAGATTCCTGACTGGAACAAGAACTACGCCAAGGAGCTGGATCACTGAGGTTTTTCGGTCGTCAGTGCTTAGTAGTGTTCATTCAGAAATTTATCAGCTCTTTGTGCTTTGCACATATAGCTGATAACTGACCAGCGATAACAGTAGGAGCCATATATGCCACCGACTTTCGGGTGGGACAATCTCGAAGACATTGCCATCGGCCTGACGGACAAATTTCCGCACACCGATCCACTCACTGTCCGGTTTACGGACATGCACAAATGGATCACCGAACTCCCCGGCTTCTCCGGCGACCCCGCCGCCTCCAACGAAACCAAACTCGAAGCCATTCAGATGGCCTGGAACGAGGAATTTCAGGACCGCAAGTCTTAGACTTCAGCGGCAGCGCGACTCCGGTTGAAATGTCGCGCGCACAGCCGGCTTTACCTTATGAATTGCTCGATTCTTCCTTATTCTAGAGTCCACCTGCGGGCCGCATGTCGTCTGGCGACACCCTCCGCTCCAGCTCTCGCCTGACCGCGCCCAACACCAGCCCAGCGATAAACCAATTTCCAGCTAGGTACGCACTCCCGGCCAGTAGATAGCTCGTTGGAAAACCTGCCCAGTTCCAGTTCGGAAAATGTGTCTCCACACCAGCAATCAGCCCGGCTAGCCCCAAGAAACCCGCGGCGTGCATTGACGAGCGAAGTGGTGTTAGAAGTACGAGCAATGACAAGCCCAAGGCTACCGCAAACTCGACAACAAGCTGGCCGCCGATACGAGGCCCAAAGCTCTGGAGTCGGGAGCGCAGCGAGACGGATACGAAGAGCCCCTGCGGGGCGGTGTAGATGTCGTTTCCCGATACATTTGCGCGAATCGCCTCCACAACAGCATGGGAATCCCTGAATTGCTTGTAGCGGGGAGGCAGGATCGCCGCCGTAACCCAGTTCAGGACGCTCAGGACGAGCCCTCCAGTGAGCGTTCCCGTAATCAAGAATCGCGTAAGCATCATATTCCTCCAATTGAATCTTACCTGAGCCGCATCTCGTCGATAAAGCCGTTCCCTAACACGCGGGGGAACAAACCTAAAGTTGGCGCACCCTTCCTCGAAGAGATCCCGCCTAACGCCGTGGTGTTTACTGCTTCAGCCCACCCGCGTTACTGGACATTGAGAACCAGATGTCCGATAACCGCATATCAGACTTGCGCGATCTACGAAACTCCATTACGCTGGCCCAGTTACCAGCGGTGGCTTCCCTCCTCACCCGCTATCGGTTGTTCAAATTGCAATTCAGATTCTTGTCTACGAAGGATGACGTATGACGCGTAAACACGCTTGGGCGAAACTCGCTGTGGCAGTAGTGCTGAGTTTGCCCTTGACTGCCTGCAAGGACACCAAGACTCTGGAAGAGAACGAGCAATTGAAGACCCAGGTCGCGGGACTTCAGAAAGAGAATGGCCAATTGGGAAACGATCTCGAAACCATGACAGCCGCCCGCGATACGTTGACGAAAGAGAACGAAAGACTTAAAGCAGAGATTAAGGCCTTGAAGACGAAGAGCTCCGGAAAGAAAGCTGCGGGTCGAAAGCGTCGTCGGGGCTAAAGATCACGGCAATTCTAGGGCCCGCACGTGGTTTGGAGTGAGCGAACCGGTTTCTGTTTTCATCGTCAGGAAAGGGAGGTTACAAGCATGAAAACGTTTGAGGTGCAATTTCGCTATCGAGACCGAAATGAAGAAACGGTGGAATCGACGGTCAAAGTGGAGGCGTCGAGTCTTCCTGGAGCGGTCGGTAAGGCGGCACGTGAATTTGTCAAAGGCTTGGACAGGAAACAAAGATTCGACATGAACAAGAATGGGCTCGATATTACCGCCAAGTCTGTCGGCACGACAGCGTCGGCGGAGCCAGAGACATCCGCGGAAGCCGCCGCTGGTTGAGAAGTCAACCGGAGTGATCGGTTCCCGTTCTTCGTCTACGAAATTGATTCCTACGTGTGGGTCTCAGGACGAGAGGCCTACTCATGTTGTCTGACCCTTGACGATATCGAGCGCCCAGACAATGCCATTCCCAAGATGCGAAATCGTCGCTGTTGAGCAAGGCCCGAGGATAACTGGACGCGTCCGGTAAGCGCGTTGTACGTCCGCTGAAAGTGGCAATTCTAGGGCGAGCGAAATGCCACCACAGGCGACTCCATTCGCCTTCCTGTTGAAAGAAGGCATCGCAGATAGCAAACCAAGCATCCGGCCATTGGTGGGTGTCGTCTCTCTCTTGAGAACTACGCTTGCGCGGGGTTGGCTGAAGAGATGCTTCGCGGACCTAGGTGGCGAATCGGCTCCCGTGAGTGACACACTCGACCTGCTTTTCTTCATCGGGGGGCGCCAACGGTTCGTCTGCCAACCGGAGGGAGGAGTGAACAACCTAAGCGACCCATTACCCCGACCGCCGCTGAGTGGTCGGGGATTTTCTTATTTGCTACACTGGACTCGTGGCCCGGTAGAGTAACTGGTTAACTCGTCACCCTTTCAAGGTGAAGATTACGGGTTCGATTCCCGTCCGGGCTACCAATCGAAGGCGGCCAACAAGTGAACGTTTGGGAATCTGAACACCCTGGCCGTCGCACTGAGATGGGCGCGGAGGTTACGAAGCGCAAGATGCGCAAAATCTCTCTTCTCGTCGCGGGAGTGAGAAAACCGAAGCCCTACAACGAAGTGACAATCAGAGGTTGTGATCACGGCTGACTTGAAAACAAAGGGCTTAGTGCTGCGAAGGGGCATTTTTTGCGCTGACGGCATTCATCAAGTTTCGCAGGCCGTGAGGCCCCAGGTGACAACTTATAGCGGGTGCGGGGTTTCGGAATTCGCAAAAAGGCCAATACATCCAACATTTTCGAATTTACCGTGACCCTCTGAAGGCTCAAATACGGGTTCGATTCCGTTGGCGCTACCAACTTGATTCCGATTTTTCTGCTTTGCGCCGGATGACAGTTGGCCAGCCACAACCTCCGGCGATCATCCGTCGCAGGTTCCCCAGCGGCAAATTTCTTGACGCTTTTTTCAAGGGGCCTTTTTGAGCTACGCCGAAAAGCATCTTATCGCGGGCGAAACCGTCCAGTACGAGACCCGGCTGCATTGGATAGTGATGTTGGGGCACGCACTGATCGCCGCAGTCCTCGCGTTCATTGCAATAGCATTTTTGGTTACTTCGCCCTCAAGTTGGCAAGGAGCCAAAGTTGCACCCCCGCGCGGCGTCATGGATTGGGCTGCTCTCATATGCTTGATGCTGGGAGCGATATTTTTTTGCATTGGACTTCTCAAACGCAATGCCACGGAGATGGCCGTCACCAATAAGAGAGTCATCGTAAAGTCGGGGCTCGCAAATCGGCGGACCATCGAACTTCTCTTGCCAAGAATCGAAAGTATCGCCGTCGAGGAGCCTGCGCTGGGAAGGCTCCTGGGCTACGGAACGGTCATCGTGCGAGGCACTGGTGGGACGCCCGAGGTTTTTTCGCAGATTGCCAGGCCCTTGGAATTCAGAGAGCAAGTCCAGCGCCAGATCGCTGGAGAACCAAAACGCTCCTGAGCGATGGTCGTCTTGCGCAGTGTGATGGAAATAACCGAAATCGGGGAGTAGAATTTAGATGTACAGAATGTCGCCAGTTCGGAACTCCTCGATAGGAGAGCGTGAGCCATGGCCACCCTAATGCGCAGTTCCAACCCAGCGCTCAATGAAAAGGCCTTCAGAGGCCAAGTCACTTTCGGCGAAGCGATGACGCTGCAAGGCACTGTCAACAAGACGGGCTTTCTCCTGCTCTGTGTCGTGGCCACGGCTGCGTGGACCTGGGGCCTGTCACACTCGCCGGCGCCGGAAGCGGCTGTCCCGTGGATGATTGGAGGCATTTTCGGCGGCTTCATCGTCGCCCTGGTTACGATCTTTAAACAAAATTGGGCTCCGCTCACAGCCCCGATCTACGCGCTCCTTGAAGGCCTAGCGCTGGGGGGCATCTCCGCCATGTTTGAGCGCACGTACCCGGGCGTCGCAATGCAAGCCGTCGGGCTCACATTCGGCACGATTCGTGCCACGCAAGGATTCAAGCTCGGCGTGATCGCCGCCACCGGCGGGGTTGCGCTTCTCTATATCGTGGAGATGGTTCTTGGCGGTTTCTTCCACATACAGGTCCCGGCAATCAACGGCAGTGGAGCCGTGGGAATCGGTTTCAGTCTCTTTGTGGTCATCGTTGCGGCGCTAAATCTGGTTCTCGATTTCGACATGATCGAGAGTGGCGTCCAGGGTGGGGCACCGAAGTACATGGAGTGGTACGGCGCGTTCGGCCTGATGGTCACACTCATCTGGCTCTATCTGGAAATCCTCCGCCTGCTCGGCAAGGCGCGCCGCAGATAAGCGAAACAATTGACTCGCGGGCAATCCATCATCGGAAAGCCGGTCCTCACAAACCGTTTTGTCGAAGCGCTTGGTTACGCGGCGGAGCTGCACCTGCACCAGCGCCGCAAGGGCAAAGGCCAGCCATACGTCGGCCACTTGCTCGGCGTTGCGGCCATCGTCATTCAGCATGGCGGCGGTGAAGACGAAGTCATCGCGGCGCTGCTGCATGATGCCGTCGAGGATCAGGGCGGCCTCCCGCGCCTCGACGAAATCCGCGAGAAATTCGGCGTCCGCGTCGCGCGCATCGTCGATGGCTGCACCGACTCTTATGAAGTCTCCGGCGAAAAACGGGACTGGGGCGAAAGAAAACGCGCCTACATCGAGAAGGTTGCGCATGAGCCGGGTGATGTCCGGCTCGTCTCCGCCGCAGACAAACTGGCCAACGCTCGCGAAATTCTCTCTGATTATCACGTGGAAGGCGATGCCGTCTTCGACCGCTTTACCGGCCGCAAGGACGGCACGCTCTGGTACTACCGTGAGATGGTCAACGTATTCCACAAGGCAGGTTCGGGTCCCCTCATCGACGAGCTCGACCGCATCGTGACGGAACTCGAACACCTTGCCAAGTAGGCGCGCCGCACCGTTGACCCTAGCTTGGAAACACGGCGCTGCCGCGATTTAAAACGTCAGCCGCAACCTTGCCGAAACGCTCCGTGGTTCTCCCAGCGCGGTCCCGGAAAACAAACTCGCAAAATTAATCACGTTGAGCCGGTTTGCCAGGTTCGCCACCTGAATCTGCAGGGCCGCGCTCCTCGATTCTTTGTGATAGATTTCTGCGCCCGCCGCCACGTCCAGGGCAAGATTCGGCCGCACGCGCCTGCGAGCCAGATCCACGCGATCCAGAATCTGTTGTCCGAAGGCCGCCAGCAGGTTACTGACATTGGCGTTGCCAATATCGGCCGGCAACCCGCTGCCATACTGTGCACCCATCGCCAGCCAGATGCGCCGGGGCGCCTGAAAACGCACCCAAGCGCGTAGCGAATTCCGTTGATCCTGCGTCACGGCAAACCTGCTCGTATCGGTCAGCGCATTGGCCACATCGCTTCCCAGGAACAAGCCGCCGGTGATCGGTCCGTGCCCGTAACCGGACTGGTTCGCATAGCTCAAGTAGCCTGAGAAGCGTCCCCAATGCGGGATTTCCACGCGGATTTCCTCTCCGAAGATCTGGGCCTTCCTGAACGCAATCGGAAAGCTCACGCCCGTATCCAGCAGGACGTCGTCATCGGAATATTGGCGAAAATCCCGGCGGAAAATATTGGCATCCAGCCGCAGCTTGCCAAAGAATGCCTTGGTCACACCGCCTTCGTAAAAATTCCCGCGACCCGGCCTCACTGGCAACCGCAACACCGATGGGCCGATGGCATCCAGTAGCGGCGAGCTCGCGAGAAGCAGATTCTCGACAGCTGGCGTTTGAAAAACGCGATCATAGGAAGTATGAAGCAACAGGTTGAATACCGGCACGAATCTCGATACAGCGATTCTCGGACTCCACGCCGACTCATGCACCACAAATCCGTAATCATCGAACCTCAGCCCCGCACTGACGTTCCAGCGCCCCAGGCGCAGCTGGTCCTGCGCATAAATCGAAGGCTCGACGTCCCATTTCCGTTGATAAGGAAAACGAAAAGTCAGCTGCGTCCCGGGATCGAATTGAGTCGGATCAGTTATCGTGTATTGCAGCACTTCGTGCACCGGACCGAAAATGACGTCCACACCCGTCTTCCAATCGTGATGTCCGCGGTGCCCTGCGAGGTCGGCTCGCACGTACCCTTCGCGGTAGCCGCGGTCCTGCGAAACGAAAACGGGAGTGGAGGGCGCGTTTGACGCCAGTGTCGCGTTCGAATCCCGCACGCTTCCCGAAAAACTCAGAAACAAATCAGACGAAATTGTGTGCTGGAAATAGATCTGTCCGTTCGTCTCGATGTTCTGGATATCCTGCCGCTGGCCGGCCTGCTGCTGCACCAGCTCGTTTGGCACGAGGAAGCGGACGACATTGTGCATCAGGCTCACGCGCAGCCGGTCGCTGGTCGAAAAATCCCTTTCGTAGGAAGCCGAGAAGCCGGCGGCATTTCCTCGGTTTGTGAAATTCCCCAGCACCGGAGGATCCAGATAACGGTCAGTGTGAAATCCCTCGCCACCCACCGAAAACCGCTGTGCTCCCCGTGCATAGAAAATTCCCGCCGCGCCGTTCAGAGTTGAGAAACTTCCGCCGCCCGCGTCGAGCCGCCCGTGCCATCCCGCTGGGACATCTTTCTTGGTAGTGACTTCGACGATGCCTCCGAGTTTCCGCCCATATTCCGCTGGAAAACTTGCCGTCAACACGCGCAAGGACTCAACATCGCCCGCATCCAAGGAGGGCGCAAACGCCGGCGAGCGATTCTGCGTCAGTGGCAGTCCGTCCACCACGAATTGCACGTCGTATTCCGAACCGCGCGGGTGAAGCACGCCATTGGCTTCATACAACCAACCCGGCTGTTCGGATACCAGGTCCAACAGTTCGCGCCCCGGTTGCGCCGCGTCATGTTCCTCGATCGCCTGCCGGCCGATGGAGTACAGCGATCCCGTCGAATAGGGGTCCACCAGGGTCGCCGAATCGTTCACTTGCACTTGTGTTGTCACCGGCGCAACGCCCAGCGTCACGGCCACGCGCACCGGCACCTCGGAGCGTATTTCGACCAAATCGCTCCAGGGCGCGAATCCTTCCGCCTGCAAACTCAGCCGGTAAACTCCAAATGGAAGATCTTGCGCAATGTAGCGCCCCTCAGGCCCCGCCACAAATGTCCTCCGAAACCCATTGGCTTCGCTGACGAGCTCGCCCGCTGGCGACACCGCAGTCCCATGCGGGTCATGCACCTCAAGCCGCAGTTCGCCGCGCACGCGCTGTGCCCTCGCGCCCACCGCGCTCAAGAACACAAGCGCAACGGTTCCCATCGTCCGTATAGTTTTTCTCGCGAGCATCTCTGTTGATCGATTCGGTCGATAGCTACAAACCTTGGCGCTCTGCATTTGCCACGAGCCAACGCGCATTGATGCACTTTAGAAATTGTCTTTTTACGTTAGCATGAACTCCATCGTACTCGGCGCCTCTCCTCCCCCATTCTGGGCAATCTAACAACACCGGTCCAAGACGTCCGTGGAATCTTTGCGCATTCCGACTGCTACCCATCTGGTTTCAAACCGATTTGTTTCACTAGAAAGTCGTCAGAGTCTGGTGCGAAGATAGTGAACGGGCGCTGAGCAATCGAGCGGCCTCGAGGAAAACGAGAATCTGGGATGACCCAACGGCCTGCTGGAGACGGAGAGCATCAACCGACGAACACCGCCAATGTCTCGATCATTTCCTCAGCGGCTGTTACCGGATCTCGCATCATTCTGTCCGGGGAAGTCGATCGTGCTTTTGGAATGCCAGTGGGCAAATTGCGTAGCCGCGCAGGCATCGAATCCCTCGCCTACGTTGCCGAAGGCGAGAACGAGTTGACGCTTGCTGCGACCGCCGCGCAGGAAGCCTTGCGCGCTGCCTCCTGCGAAACGCAAGCGCTGGATTGGATCGTCGCCACCAGCGAAACGCATCACGATTATCCCTCGCTCTCAGCCCAACTTCACTCCCGATTGCTCGTACGCGAGAATTGTGGCGCACTGGATGTTGGCGGCGCCTGCCTCGGTTTGCTCAATGCCCTCGCCGTCACGCAATCGCTGATCGGATCGGGGCAGGCGCAGATCGTAGCGGTTGTCACCGCCGACGTCCACAGCCGAGCGCTCACTCCCAGCCGAGTCGCCGGCGAGTTTGGTGGCTTGTTTGGCGACGGCGCCAGTGCTTTTGTCCTTCGACGCACCGCTAATAACGATTCCGGCAAAGGCTATGGCCTCGGTGAATTTCTCTTCGGCTGTGCGGGCCGGTACGCCGCCGCCATCCAGGTCAGCGATTCGAAGGATGGCCGCCTGGGCGTGAAGTTCGACGGCGAAGCCCTTTCTCGGGCGGCGATCACGCGTATGGAAAAAGTGATTACATCAGTGGAGTTGCGCAGCGGGATTCCGCGCGGCTCCGTCGGCGGGTTTGCAACGCACCAACCGAATCCGCGTCTAGTTGCTCTTCTCGCGAAGCAGTGCGGCGTTTCCCCCAGCACCTTTCCGCCCATCGCGCGAGTTTCCGGGAATCTCGGTTCATCCACGTGCGGCGGGGCATTGCACGAAGCTTTGCGGAGTGCTTCGAAGCAACCTCGCGGCGCTCGTCGACCAATCTTTCTTGCCTCGCTCGGTCCTGGACTTCTCTTCGGCGGCGGCTGGCTGATCTCCCACGATTGAGCTGTACGTCCTGCAGCATCGTCGCGGTCGAAACCAAACCCTTGGGGCACCCAACGGCCCGAGACTATGAGCCAAAGCTCTCAAGAACCTCTCTTCAAGGTCTGCGCCACGTCCAGGCAGTAACTCGAGTCCGCCGCGGGCACCACGCCTCCCGGGGAGTTTGGTAGCCAGCCCGGATCGCTAATTTTGTTCCGGCAGAGTGAGACCATCACATTATCTGAACTGTGAAGGATCACCCGCACCATGCGACACCCCTCGGCGCAAATTCCTGCGTTGACTTCTCCGGCCGGGCCTCCAATAATCCGCCCATGCCTCGCCCCGATGCCGTACGCCGCATCAAGAGCTACTCTGCGGCCGACGGCTACGTCTACCAGTACTACTTCTTCGAAGGAAATCGTGCGCAACGGCACGGCCGTCCCGGCGGCGAGTATACGTACGTTGTTTCCGCCAACCGCCGCACCGCTTTCCCCTTCAAGATCTTCATCATGCAATCGGTGTTGGACGCCTGGGCAAAGCAGAACGGCCGCCCGCTCACGAGCAGCGAGGAATATGCCGTCGCCAAGATGCGTCTTTTTCGTGCTTTTGATGAAGGTTCCGTACAGGCCCCATCGGAAGGCAAGCAACCCCGGGAAGTGCTCGTCGACGAATCCAACCTTGAAGAGCTGCTCGGACAATTGGGCATCTAAACCCCATCATCGGGGACGGCCATCTAACACTGAACCAATCTGGAGGCGGCGGCGTCTGGTTAGGTGTACGGGAGGGCGCGCGTTCGAAGCTCGCGCACGATAACAAATGCAGGAGCTGGTTCTGGTCCAACCAGGTCGCACGGTCGACCACTTTGCGGCCACGCATGACGAGGAGGATGAGCTGGCGCGCGAAGCAGCCCAGGCCGACACCAGGCGCGAGTTCGAGGAGCGCCTCGCCGAGTGTGGCCCGCTTGCCTATCGCGTGGCTCGCGGCGTCTTGCGCAACACCGCTGACGCCGAAGACGTTGCCCAGGAAGCCTTGCTGCGCGCCTATAGCAAGTTTGATCGACTGCGCGACCGCAACCGCTTCCGCGCCTGGCTCGTTCGAATCGCGTTTCGTCTCGCGCTCGACCGTTTGCGCTCCGGGAAACGCCGCGAACTCCGCGACACACTTTGGTCGCAACCGGAGCGCCAGCCGCCTGAAGCGACCGCCGAAGACCTCGCTGTTTCGAACGAGTTCCAAGCGCATCTCGAGAGCGCCCTCGCGGAATTGCCGGAAAAATTGCGCCTGGTCCTTTTGCTTGCGGCCATGGAAGGCCACACCATCGATGAAATTGCGTCCATGCTGGGCATTTCCACGGGCACGGTGAAGTCCAGAATCTTCTATGCGCGAAGACAGTTAGCGGAGAAGTTGCAATGCCATGCCAACACTATAAGAACGCGTTGATCGAAGCTGCAGCCAGCGGCTCCCAGCCACAAGGCGAACTGCGCGCTCATCTGGACGTCTGCCTCGATTGCCGCGCCGCATTCGAACGGGAGCAATCCCTCTTCGCCTCCATCGACACCGGCCTTCACGTCACCGCCAACCCCGAGGTACCTGCTTCTCTCTTGCCGCGCGTCCGCGCGCGCCTCGATGAAGAGATCGCACCACAGCGTCGCTGGATTCAACCCATGATCTTTGCCGCGGCCAGCGTCGCTCTCGCATTTGTAATCTTTCTGTTTGCACGGCCCCATCAGGCAAGCCCAGATAGCCAAGCCAAACAGACTCCCCAGTTGCCGCTTAGCGAGACGCCAGTGACAGACGATGGCCATCCAAATTCTGGTTCAGGCTCGAAGATCGTTTCGTTCAACAGGAACAATTCCCACAAGCGCGTTCACTCAACTTTATTGCGCCCGGTGGCGTCTAGCCAACCAGAAGTCCTCGTTCCCCCGGACGAGCGCGAGGCGTTTTCCCGCTTCGTTGCCGTTTTGGATGAGCACAGGGAAGTGGCTCTTGCTCTCGTGACACCGGCCACGCCGACGAAAGACCAGTCGCCCAGCCTGGAGCCGCTCCAGATCAATGGGCTCGAGATCAAACCGCTGGAAGAACGGCAAACCGAGGCGTCCGACGGAGCAGAGCAAGAGCAGTAGCGGATGGTCGAATCAATTTCGCGTGAGCATGGAGAAAAAATGAATAAAACGGTGGTTTCACTGGCAGTGTTGCTGTTCGGAGTTCTATCGCCATTCTGCTCGGCCCAGGACAAGCCGAAGGCCGAAGATAGTCAGAAGCCAGAGCTACGGACGACTCCCGTCAAGGTACAGGTCGTCTTCACCGAATTCGAAGGCGACAAGAAGGTCAAAAGTCTCCCGTACATTCTCTATGTTAACGCTCCTGATGTGCCCGAGTTGAAAGCTGGTTGGGTCAAGCTACGGGTCGGAAGTCGCGTTCCCATCTATACCGGTGGAAATACGGGAAGCATGACCTACCTGGACGTGGGCACCAACATCGATGCTCGGTCCGCCTACTTTAGTGATGGCCGCTTGTTGCTACAAATGAAGATTGAGCGGTCGTGGGTGGAGGGCGGCGCTTCCGTCCCGGTGGCGAAATCAGATGGTTCCGTTTCTGAAACTTCCAGCGGTCATTTTCAGGAGCCCATTATCGGCCAGTTTGTATCAGAGCTCGACCTGAAATTGCGCGAGGGCCAATCCGTCGAGAGCACTATGGCCACAGATCCCCTTAGCGGAAAGGTGCTCAAGATTGATGTCAGTTTCACGATTGTAAAGTGATTCTCCTTGGGCATTAGTTTGTCTTTACCAGACTCTTCAGTGCGGTGGGCAAATCGGAGTGCAAGAACCTGTAGCCAAGTTTTTCAATGGCTCGAGGCAAGACGCGCTGGCTGGATAACAGCAGCGCGTCGGCCATTTCACCCAGCGCCAGCCGCAGCGCAAAAGTGGGAGCAGGAAAGAGCGCCGGCCGACGCATCGCTTTCGCAAGCACCCTTGTGAATTCCACGTTTTGCAGCGGTTGCGGCGACACAATATTAATGGCGCCCCTTACCGGGGCGTTCTCGATCGCGAATCGCAAAATCCCGACGACGTCTTCGAGCGTCACCCACGACATCCACTGCCGCCCGGAACCCAGCTTCCCCCCCACGCCAATCTTGAATGGCAGCATCATCTTCGGTAGCGCACCGCCCTCGCGCGCCAAAATAATCCCGAACCGCGGCAGCACCACGCGAGTCCCCAGCGCCTCGGCCTTCAGCGCTTCCGCTTCCCACTCCTGCGCCAGGCCCGCAAGAAAATTCCCACCCGGCTTGCTATCCTCCGTCAGAGCTTCGTCGCCGCGATCGCCGTAATATCCAATCGCGGATGCGGACACCAGGACGCTCGGCCGCGCATTCATCTTCGCCAGCGCTCCCACCAACGCGCGCGTGGTATCAATCCGACTCGAGCGCAGCAGCCCTTTCCTTTGCGTGGTCCATCGCCCGTCCGCAATCGATGCACCTGCCAGGTTTACAACCGCATCGGCGCCCACGCCCGCGCCGCCCAATTCTCCCGTCGCCGGATTCCACGCCACAACAAACCCTTCTTTGGCCCCCTCGCCGCCAGCACTCTGGGGTCGAACCAACCGGCACAGGGTATGCCCACCCCGCGCCAGCGCGCTCACCAGCGCGGTCCCCACCAGCCCGGACGAGCCCGTTACCAGAATCTTCATCTTTTTCCTCTTCGGTCTTCTTTGTCTGGAGCGGGCAAAAGACCATCTTCCGGCACGCTACGCAACCCGCTCTCAACGGTCAAGCAATCGAAATCTTCAAATCTTAGCTCGATG
>WNFS01000227.1_pt1 | contig 40962 bp, 20 predicted proteins | sample 5400141 | NCBI WGS metagenome assembly WNFS01 (sample SAMN13153358, study PRJNA577476) | soil metagenome | isolation source: 60 cm saprolite under Madrone tree | place: USA:California | collected 2016-06-14
TGTCGGTGGTCTTCACCCACGCCGAAAGGGTGACGTTATTTGAGCCATGATTGTAGCCATGCGCTCGATTGACATCGCCGGTACTCGAATAAAGAGCCCCTCCCATTTTGCCGGTAGCCGCGCTGGCCGGCGACTCCAGGGTTCCGGTGTTGCTGTCGCCTGTCGAATCCGCACCGTTAAAGGTAGTTGGGTTGGCGAAATGGAGGACGTTCAGGAAGGAAGAATCCCACACCCCGTTCTTGTTCTCCTGCGAAGTCGAGATCGACGCTTTGCCGTAGCAAATGTAGATCGTGGTGTCGCTCGTGTGCGACACCGTGGGGACTTTGACCCAATAGTTAACCGCGCCAGTGGCGGCATTATAGGATTCCATTTCATGATTGAGCTTTGTAACGCAGCTTGAATCGGTAGTAAATATAACGTCATAGCCATTAGGGTTTTGGACATTGCCGCCGTTGGCAACAGTGGCCAGATAGGAATAAGTCCCGCTGATTAAGATCGGAAAGTTAGATTGATCGCTATTAGGGACCTTGGAGTGGTCGATGGTAATACTTCGACTATACATGTAGCCATTTCCTTCGGGCAGCGGTGAGGATGGATAGTTGGTGGCGGCCGTCGAGTCACTGCCGAGATTTGCAAGCGCTGCGACAATGAAACATAAGAGAACAAGCCCAACGCAAACAGACAAACGAACCAACCGTTGAGGGACACGGCGCGCACGTCGCATGAGGGATCGGCTCCTTTTGAGTATCTGAGGTGCAAATCAATGCTTAACCGGCGAGTATGCGGGAGTCCACAGAGGCTCGGGTTAGTCAGCGCTGGCCGAACTTCCATGCAATCATATACGCCAACCGCTGTCCAGAGTCAACCCTTTTTCGACAGAACGTGTTGAGTGGATTTAGGTTGAGTGTACTTGCCTGCTTGTTGCTGTAAAAGATTCGTTAGTCTACAAGCTTAGGCATGGAGTCAACGTGGAGGGCCAAACACGACAATGGGCGGTACGCAGGGCAGCACGGATTTGTAGAAGACCATTTCCCAAAATTAAAGCTCTGCCGGCGCTAACCGACAGAGCCTTTGAAAACCAAACGCGATTGCTCACATTCGGTCTCCGGTAAGCGCCATTGTGAGCCAGTCGCCCAAAAAAAGGCAAGGAATACAATGGAAGAACGAGAACTAAAGGCACTCGAGATTGCGGCCAAATCAAAACTCACTCGAAAGGGTAAAAGCTGGCTGGTCCCTTCTCAGTCAGTTCGCGGCGCCCAATACACCGTTAACCCTGATCCAATCGAGCCGCTATGCAGCTGTCCCGACTTTGAAAGTCGCAAGCAGCGCTGCAAACATATCTTCGCGGTCGAATACACAATTGAACGCGAACAGACCCCGGATGGGGAGACCGTCGTCACCGAATCGTTCAAGGTGACGCGGAAAACCTACTCGCAAGACTGGCCCGCTTACAACAACGCTCAGACTCACGAAAAATCCGAACTTCATACATTGCTCTATCAACTCTGTCGAAGCATTCCCGAGCCCGAACAGTATCGCGGCCGGCCACGGCTCTCACTTGCCGACATCATCTTTGCGTCAACTTTTAAGGTTTACTCGACCGTATCCGGCCGTCGCTTCATGACCCATTTACGCGAAGCGAAGGGAAGCGGATACCTCTCGAAAGTTCCGCATTACAGTTCCGTCTTCCGCTATCTCGAAGCAGAAGCCTTAACTCCGTATCTCTACGATCTCATCACTACCAGCAGCCTGCCGCTCAAGTCGGTTGAATCAGCTTTCGCGGTGGACTCATCGGGCTTCAGCACGGATCAGTTTATTCGCTGGATGGATGTGAAATACGGTAAGGAAGAAGATCGTCGCATGTGGTTGAAAGTTCATCTCATGTGCGGAGTCAAGACAAACATCGTAACCTCCGTCGAAATCAGCGATGGCTATGCTTCAGCAGCCGGTGCGGGCTTTGGCTCTCGCATGACTCCCGGCTATGCGCACGTCAGTTGGGAAGTAATGGTCAGGGCTCTGGAGTCGTTGGAGGAGCCGGTTTCTTCACCCGAAATCATTTTCGGAGTGGATTCCGGCAAAATTCCGCCAAATGCATTTTTGGCTCAAAAAGCGGGATGAGGGGAAAGTGAGGGCAAATCCTTGAGCGAACTATACATAGTATTAGTAGGCGCGTGGGGATTTGAACCCCAGACCCCTACCGTGTCAAGGCACTGCTCTACCCGATAGTGGGGTGATTCTCTGGATGCGGTGCGGTTACAAATGGCTACCGCGAGACGCGGACATTGAACCAAAACGCTGTCCGGGTGTAAGAGTCCTTATTGGAATAGACCGCGACAAGCCTGGAAGAAAGCAAAAACTTAACTCACGATCCTCAGCTTAGTCAGCGCAGGGAGAAATGTATTGCAGAACTCGTCCGGGAAAGAGCTAACCAAGTTAGCCAATCCACTACGCTGTAACCGTGGTGCATTCTATGAATATCAATAATATCGCTTAGCACGGTCGGTTCTTCCGCTGAAATCTCTACCGGCTCGTAAAGCCGATAACCTTGCTTAGACATCTTTGTCCATAGATATTTTGCTGACGAATTGTGATCTTGTTCAAATCGGACGCTCGTTTGAGCAACGCGGCCATTGACACTTTCCAATACTGCTTTAATACCGCGAGACGCCCAAACTTCCAATCTAATAAACTTATGAACCGCGTGAAAATGCGTTGGACTATTCTTGGCCTCCTCACTTTGGAAATGCTTTTTCACGCTAAGTAGTTCTACACAGCCCGCCAACTTCGCGAAAACAAATCCGAAAATCCGCAAAGCTCCGGATAAAGAAAGACCGCACTGCACGATCCTCTGCTGGGCTCCCGCACGGAGAGTCTACGGGAGTCCTTGCCAACATCGTATGTTAGGAGTAGGCCCCTCTACCGCCAGCGCGGCTGAGTAATGGTTTCCGACCGGTAAATCATACAAAAACCAACGCGCGAAGTCCTCTGAATCTTCGTCTGTTCGTAGTAACGCCGCGGGTTCTCCTAGTGCAAGCGTTACGTCGAATCCATCAAGCGGCTGCGAAAGTCCGCGGCCGGTCGCCTTAATATAGGCCTCCTTGCGCGTCCAGCATCTAAAAAAAGCTGGCACTCGCTCTTGCGGAGGAAGGGCGCAGAGAGTGTCCGCTTCAAAGGGCGAGAAGAAATGTCGAGCAATTTCCTCGCTGGCAAAGTCGGCACGAATATGTTCAACGTCAACCCCGATTTCACGGGCATGGGTTATTGCATAAAGGCCTACACCGCGTGAGTGAGACATATTAAAGCGCAGCCGGCTGTTTCGATGCACACCGTCTAAAGCAGGCTTGCCATAGGCGCCATAGCAGAAGCGCAACTGCTCAGCATCTGTTTCCAGATAGCGACTGACGACAAGTCGCAAGAAGCCACGCGCCACTATGAAGTGTCTGCGGTCTCTTGCAAAGTGAAAGCGATTGGCGCGGCTACGTTCATCCAAGCTAAGCGTATCCAGAAAGTTCCGTTCCCGGTGCGGTTGTTCCAATACGATGCGCCAAACATGCACTTCACTGGCGCTCAGCGAGAGTGATTTCGGCGGCGGAGACCACCTAGAAAATTCAGCTTGCAAAGGATCTGCTGCCCTCCGATCTGACAGTTCTGGGCTATTCTTTCGCCGCGCATTCCGCGGGTATAGTTTGCGCTTCCTACGCAGAACTTCAAGAGCAACACAGGGTGCCGGAGTCACCTACTCGTCCAACCAGCGGACTGGCTAGCTCGCTTGGCTATCAAATCGTCGTAGCCACTTATGGCCGGTCTTGCGACTGATCCCGAACCTTTCGCATAACTGCGAGACGTTGGCTCCCTCCACCTTCGACAAGCTCACGAACTCTCCACGCTCATCCACCTTCGAACACTCCTTCCAGGGCATTGGCCGTTCTCCTTTCGGAGACTCAACCTACCACTTGCGAAGTGTTACCCATGTGTCCGAACATGTGTTACCCATCTCTCCGGTCTATACAGTTTCAAGGAGGACGTGCGAGTTCATCTGGCAACGCTTTATTGAGGAGCGACGCACCGTACGAGAACGGCCATCGCGTTGGAGAGTTTCTCCTGAGCCTGTAGAAACGCCAATCTCTCTCCAGAGCCAGATAGAAGCTTTGACCTGGTCCGGCGCAATAGGCCTGGCATAATTGAAGCGCCAACAACGCCTGCCAAGTAGGACATCGCCAGCTGCCAGTCGAGCGAAAAAAGGCGCTGGACCATGAGGTCCAACCTCGAGTGAGAAAATATTGCGGCGGCCACAAGGAGGTCCAAACATAATTGGCGCCTCTACGAGCTAACCTATCTTATATGAAACCGGCAGCCGAGCAAAGCAGGCCGCGACAAGGTGTGAGTATGCGACGCAACAAGATCGAGAGGACTGGTAGCGGTGATTCCCAGGGAAATTGTGACTTCTCAATACCGCCGATGACAAAAATGGCCAGAGCACAGTAACAAACTTACTGCAATAAGGAGCCACAGAGGGATACTTTGTCGAGACTCTTTGAACGCAAAACTAACGCCGTAGTTGGGCCAACAAAAATTTTGTTGGCCTTTAACCTCACCCCTAGAGTTCATAGCCAATCACTTTGCAAGGGCAGCGAAGAGTATTAGTTCTTTCTGGTTGACACGCGATAAGAAAGGAGTATCATGCTCACCGTACGGTTAAACTCTTGCCTGACATGGTCTCCTTGCCGTTTGAGACAGGATAAAGACGAGGCACTCCCCTCCCTTTGTGGGCTCGTCAGTAGTGTCAGCCATCCGTCATAGTTGGCGGTTGCTCTATATAAGGTGCGGTAGTGTTTTCAGAGCATCCACTTTTGCTTGCGCATGGGTCTCGACTTGCTTCGAACTATGTCTGCATTTCCAAAAGAGGTGAACGCGGACGTTACGCGAGCAAACTCTTGCCGAGTCAGTCTTCGCGCCAAGATCTAAAATCTCGAATATTTGTTAGCGAAATGGAGTTTGCGTAAGGAAAGCTCCGTCATTATGGCCAGTAACGACGGAGCATCTAAACAACACAGCCCTCACTGCCTAAGCGTAAGAGTGTGTCGCTCGACAAGCCGCATCATAACGCAAAGTGCAGTGTGGACTCAAGATGTAGTTTTCAAGGAGTCACAATGCATGATACCTACCAGGTTGACCCTCTAGTTTTTCAGGTCGCCTACGCCAATCAACTGAACTGATTCCCAGAATATGCGTGTTTCTTTCTGACCGGGGCATACGTGATCCTGGATAGATCGGCGTCTCAGTGAGTGACCGGGGAGGTGTTGGGATTTGGGACTCCATTTGCCAAATGGAGGCCATCATGAATATCGAAAGAGGAGAGGATATCCCTCGATGGTATGTAGTACACACGAATCCAAAGCAAGAAGAGAGAGCTAACAACAACTTAAGGGCGTGGGGAGTCGAAACTTTGAACCCCAGGTTGAAAACGCGCCGTTACAACGAGTTTACCGGCGCACCATCATACATATCCCGGCCGTTGTTTCCTCGGTACATCTTCGCCAAATTCAACGCTTGCGAACAGCTACCAAAAATTTGGTTCACCCGCGGTGTTCACGAGATTGTTAATTTCGGCGGAAAGCCGGCTTGGGTTGATGAAGACATCATCCGCCTTATTCACGATCGAATTGACAAAAATGGGTTCGTCCAGATCGGCGACGATCTGAAGCCTGGCGATAAGGTAGTCGTCAAGGCTGGCCCGTTGAGGAACTTCGTGGGCATTTTCGAACGTGACCTGAAGGAAAAGGATCGCGTCATTGTGTTGCTCACGGCCATCAGCTATCAGGGGTGCCTCGTCGTGAGTAGAGACTCACTTCAAAGAATCCCGGGCTAGAACTGATCATCAGGACCGTTTTAGCAATCCCGACGTGTCCCAAGCCTTGAAACAGAACTGGCGCCAAAAGGCGCCCGTTCGACCACAAACTGATGATTTTCAGTTTAGAGGGAAAAGGATTTAGCGAGCAAAGTCAAATCTGATTTTGCGGAGCCGGTATGAAACTGGGGATTGGTCGCGGCATTCAGGGGTGGCAGGCCGTAAGACTGATCAACGAGCCTGATCTTTAAAGGTTCGGACGCCCTGATTTGCAACTGCAATTCGACACCCTGTTGTGGAAAGCCATCAATGTGTAATCCCCACTGACTTTTTGATTCTGGGGAGGCGGGCGACGGGTCTCGTTCATCATCGATCGGCTTATCGTTGATCAGGGCCCTCAGGAGCTGGGCTTCGGAATCAACGTATACTGACAGTACACCGGCTCGCCTCGGTGACGAAACTCGCATTCGGAGAGTACGTACACCGTTTACCGATTTGTCTTCAAGCACCGACATTTCGGGAACCGGCAATTGCGCAACTGGAGCGGAACTAAGCGTGTACTGCCTTGACGTTTTTGCATAAGCAAAGTCCCCTAAAGTCCCTTTTTCCTCGTGTCCCATAAAGAATTGTGACGTCCGATCATCACCACGTGTAAGGTCGCTGGCCCAGACTGCCTTTCCGGTGTCAGCATTCAGGGCGTAATAGATGCGGTTCGATGGTCTCTCCGCGTTTACAGAATTAGTCAGAACTCCCGCCACGAGTAGAATCATGGCTGCCCCGGCAAACGCTCCAGGAAGTACCCATTTGAACGGTGTAGCGATCAAGCGAAGTTGGGGCAAGAGGAGTCCGAATAGCAATCCGACCATTGCGATTACCAATAAGGTCCAATTTAGCGTCAGGCCCAGGAAAATTTGATATATGATGGGAACCAACAGGATGATTCCCGGAATTGCGCAAAGGCTCAGAATCAGTGGGTTGAGCAAGCTGATCGTCCTCTTACTCCGTGGCACCAATATCATCCATCCCAGACCGACCAGACTGAAGAAGAGCGGCCAATGAAAGACAAAAGTTCCCCCTGGTAAATAAATGCAGGTGATGACCATTAGAATCAACCACCAGAGCAACGCTCCTGCCGCCAGGCTTTCGACGCCGGCTCGATTGCGCACGAGGGCATGAACGGCAGACGTCGTCGCGATGGCCAAGGCGACAAAACTCAATAGCAACAGTCGACTTTGAGTGGCTTCGGCTGACGGGCCTTCGCGAATCATCCATACAGCTTTCCAGAGTAACCATCCCGCCAGTGAAGCAACTACAATACTGACGAAGAGAGAAAGAAACCCCCAAGTGATTCCTCGAACCGTCAGCTTCTGTTTTCGCAAGCCCACAATTAAAAGCGTCACAAACAGAGCGGAAACAAACAGCGTCAACGGTATCACCCAGACACTTGAATAGTGGACCAACAGGTTCCCAAACAGATCGAAGTAGATCGCATTTCTCTCCCTTGTCTGGCTGAGATCCAGATTTCCGAAATGACGTGCGAGCGCCAGTGCGTACGATCCCTGATGCTGAAGACTGTTTTCGTCAACCCCTTGCAGGTTGTCGAGCGGAGTGTGATAGCGACTAATGCCGTCAATATTGGCAAAGTTAAATCCCGGCATCCCCGCCTTTCTGAAGACGGATAGGTCCGTATCGTTCGGCAACAATTTGTAGATCTCATAAGAAAGCGAGTTGGCATTGGGAAATGGAGAGCCCTGCGCAAAGTGCTTGATCAACCATCCGTTGTCGTCGGTAGTCTCAAACATTATTGCTGGACCGCTATTGCCGCGCGCTTCGAAGTTGAGCACCACTCCGACATCCTTAGCCCATGGGTGTTCACCCGCAAACGCGCGTGCTCCCAGCAACCCATTCTCCTCACCGTCGGTAAAGAGAAAAACAACATCATTCTTTAGCGGCGGCCCGGCCTTGAGAGCCCTGAGCGTCTCGAGCAAGGACGCCACGGCCGATCCATCATCACTGGCGCCAAAGCTATTGAGTACTGAATCGTAATGTGCCACCAACAACACTGCCTTGCCGACGGTCGTCCCTTTGAAACGGGCGAGAACATTTTCCACCACTGCCACTTCCAGCGGTGGCCCCTTCTTGGTGCCGATGGTTGCTTGTTGAATTTGTGGCTCGAGACCTGCTCCGGACAACTGGCTCACAAGGTAGTCTCGGACTGCCTCGTGTTCGATCGAGCCCATGGGATGCGGCTTTTCGGCAATTACGGCCAAATGCCGAACTGCGCGCATAGCAGAAAATAAGTCCGGGGAGGCGGCAGCGGGGACCGTTGCGGGCGGATCGTGTTCACGAATACTGAAAATTGCGGCCAGCGCGAGAAAGAGCGCGACCAGAATCGCCCTTACCGACTCTTCCTTGTTCAAAGAGGCTGTTTTCCAGCTGATGGTTTTACTTGACGAATTGACCCAAGCCACGTTGTTGTCCTCCAGATCGGAGTCCTAGCCGATCTCAATGGTTCAAAAGGTTTGAATGAGGTCTTAAGAAGACTGTAGGCAGATGAATGTCAGGCTAATCTCGCTTGATTAGCCTCTTAATCTCGCGAGATAGAATTTGTAGGAGCAACGAATCGGAGGTGTGAATGAAAAAATGGTCCCCCGGCAATTGCCAGAGATCAAATGAGTTGGCTGTTTGGATCCGCCATGCCTCAAGATCCTCCCTGGAAACCAGACTATCTTCCAAACCACCAAACGCCGTGATAGGGCAATTCAACGGCGGCCGGCTTGAGGAAGAATAGGTATCCGCGATCGCGAAGTCCGCGCGCAGAGTCGCGCTTATCATCCTCATCAATTCCGGATTGTCCAACACTTCTGGCGGTGTGCCGTTAAGCGCTTTCAATTCCGTTATGAATTCATCTTCCGGGAGATCGTGAATCCTGTGTCCGTTTCTGGGAAGGTGTGGACCACGGGCTCCAGAAACGAATAGATGCCTCACGTTGACACCGAATTCGTCGGCAAGTAAATGGGCCAACTCAAAACTTGCCATGGCGCCCACGCTGTGTCCGAAGAGCGAGATAGGAAGATCTAGAAACGGTTTGATCGCCGTCGCGGCTGCCGTGACCAGGGAGTCCATCGTAGCGAAAGCAGATTCCTTAAAGCGGCTGCCTCTACCCGGCGGTTGCACGGGCCACACCTCGACCCCCGCCGGCAAGTAGTTCTCCCACCCTCGATAGATCGAGGCTCCCCCTCCCGCATACGGAAAGCAAAACAAACGCATCCCGGCCTGGGGATCAGGCTTCGGGCAACTGAACCAGGGGGTTGGAGTTCGCCTTTGTGCCACGCTTAGCATCACTCTCCACCTCACCAACCCCTAAAGAAGGCGGCGGTTTAGTGCGCCTTCAGCCAATCACCGCTTCTTCTACCTTCTCCAAATGGCCGAGACCGTCGAGCGTCTTTAAATCAATACTTGCTATGCACCGCACCTTTGTGTAGTCGAGAGACAGACCACCCACCACTCGCACTTGGCCCGTTCCTTCCTCAAAGTTAGCGTCGACAAAATCAGTGGCTTCCTTGTCAACGCTGATACCAAGTTCTGTGCCACCCTTAGTGTCCGTGAATTTAACGCGCACGTAGCCACTATCAAGGGCCTCTTTGAAGCCTTTGATTGACGGTTCAGGACGCTGGCAAACTATGACCGGATGGTCCCCAAAACACAGTCGATCAACAAGGCTCTCGCCTTTCGGAGCTGGATCCGTCGAAGGCGTAGGGGGCGGCGGGTTCTGAGCCATCTCTTCCATTTTCTTTCTCAAGCTGAGCGGCCTCATATCGGTCCAGACTTCTTTAATGTAAGCCAGGCACTCTGCTTTGGTACCGACCTTTCCAGCATCGCTCCATCCGAGCGCGTTTTCTTTATATTCAGGCCAGATGGAATATTGCTCCTCGTGATTGACTACAACTTTGTAGATGGTTTTGTCTTCATCTTCCTCGTGTTGCAGAGACATTTGTTATCCTCCTTCGCGGACTTGTAATTTGAGCTGCCCGTCCAAAGCAAATTGTTCGACTGATCGGGCCTGCCGGGCTCCAATTCGAAACGGTCATTTGCTGCCGGCCATCAGCCAGCAGCGGCAGCAGCGAAACTCGTGCGTTTGATCTCTCCGCAGATTTGCCGCAGATTGTTTTCGGCCAGCGGTCGGTCCGTAAGCCGTTGTCCTCCTCTGGGGAGGTCAATCTCCATTGAAAGCAGATCATCGCAGGCGCCCACGAACTTTTTGATCTGGTCCACACTGATCCCTTTTCCTTCCAGGTAAGGCAAAATCCAAAAATCAAAATCGTACATCGGCAGCCACGTCGAGTTGCTCACCGATCGAAATAGCTTCGATACCATTTCGCAACCCTCCTCCCAATGCATCGTGTTGTGTCGCCACTGGTATCCCATGCCTGAGATGCCATGTTGATCTTTGCTCTTGGAATAGATAGGCGCGCGCGGGTTGTTGTACCAGATTTCTCCGCGGAAAAACGTTGGTCCTGCATCTTGCAGTAGCTGAATCGTATTGTCGACGGTCTTCTCAGTTTCGCCGGGAAATCCGATTATTAGTGAGGCAAAGGTCATGATGCCGCTCGCATGCAGCAACTTCATGCCCTTCAAATACTGATCTGGCGTGGCCACCTTCTTCATAATCTTCAGCACATCAGGATCTCCGGATTCGATGCCCAGAAACACGCCGCCACAATTGCTGCGGGACATCAAGTCGCAGAGTTCCTCGTCCATGATGTTGCATCGCAAGTAGGAGTACCAACGGAAGGTAAACTGATTGCGGATCATCATACGCAAGATCTCTTTAAAGCGATCCGCGGGCACGTTGAACGTGTCGTCGATGAAGACCAGATTGCGCACGTTTGACCGCTCCTCAATCTGGCGCAGCTCGTTCTCTACTCCCGAGATTTCCTGTGGCACCCACTTCCCTGCTCGCACCGGATAGTCACAAAACGTGCAGCGAAACGGGCAACTTAGAGCTGTGCGCGTTTGCAGGGTCGAACCCAGATCCTTGTGGCGGTAGTTGGACCAATTGATGTTGGAGAGCGAAAACTCTGCTTCCGCTCCGGTAAATACAAACTGACCTTGCCATTTGACATAGAGGTTCTTCACCTTGCTCAGGTCGTTACTCTCTCTGAGCCTCAGCAACAAGTTTGCGAGCGTCTGCTCTCCTTGTTTTTGCTGAACGTAAACATCTCCCCCGATATCTTCGAGGATCAGCCGGAAATCGGCTTCCTCCAAATGGTAAGCCAAGTTATCTATCAGCGGGCCTCCCACGACGATATATGAATCCGGACTCTTTTTTCGAATGAGCTTCACTACCTCTTTGGCTATGAGCGGCGTCAAGTAAAGAGTAGTGGTCACCGCCACCACTTTTGGGCGCCGGCTTAGTAACTCGTTCAACTCGTCGCTCTTTGAGTGGAAGAAGCTCGAGAACTCGGCGTCGATACCTAAGTGGCGAAGAAAGCTGGCCAGGTAAACAGGGGCGACTTGCGTCATCTCGGTCCAATGCAGCCGCTGACCCGTCTGTTGATTGAGCACCTCCAGAAATGGAAGCTTCCGATCGTCCAGGGTGATGAAATCCATTCTGAGATTGCGATACTCACCCGATTGGAGGCCCCGCGAGCGTTGCAGGCCTTCATGAAAGTCAAACCCTAAATCGTAATGCCCGAGGATCAAACACTCGAGCGCATCCTTCGTAAACGTAGACTGGTTCATTACTACTCCTTGTGCAGCCTTGTTCTTAGGTTCGCTGCACCGCCTTCAGATATGGAAAGTGTGGTGTGGTAAGTTGGATGCGGACGCCATTTACCAAATTAAACGTGGGCTTGATACTCAAGGTCTGAAGAATTTCGCGAATGGTCCGTTCGGGACTAACTTCTCTGAAAATCCTGCGAGCCGTCTGGTCCACCGGGACGCGTGGACTAGGATGAGGAATCGGCGTTGCACTAAACTCGTAATTCCCATTTTCACCAACAAAGTTCGTTATGGTGGCGCTGTATCTTGCAAATTTCGTATCGAGAAACTCATCGCAAACTTCCCCTTCTCCGATAACGCTCCCATCAGATTGAACATGTCCCGATTGCTTGCCATCTATTTCTCCTGACTAATCGAGTTGTGTTCCGGTTCCACCTTCAGCCCGACACAGTTTGAGCGTGGCTTGTCACTTTAAAATTAATGACCGGTTCGGTCTTCATGTAATCATCCAGCCACGCGGCCGATGGGTCGCTGTCGAAAATCATCACGCGTCCACAATCCAACGGGTTGGGAGCACGGTGGTAGCGAAACACGATCTTGTTCTCCATTTTTCCCACTACTTCGATTTTCCCGGTGCGGTGAGACATGCAAAGGCGGGCCTGCTTGGCGAGACCAGCAAGACGGCGACGGGCTTCTTCAAATATTTCCAACCCTCTTTCGACCGGAACCATGTACGGTTCATTGCCGAGCGTGGGACGACAAAGGAAGAGGTAATAGGGCACGACTCCGTTGTAGGACAATCTGCCGAATAGCTCGGCAATGATCTCCGGTTTGTCGTTAACACCGCGGATGAGCGGTGATTGGTTTACGGTGATCGCGCCAGCCTGCTGCAACAACTGCAGGCCCTTCAGAGCCGGTTCGGTTAACTCCCGCGGATGGTTGAAGTGGGCCATCACAAATATCTTCCGGTCCGGCAAACTGTATTGGCTCACCATCTCGAGCAGTGATGGATCGTTGAGGATTCGATAGGGATCGAAGGCGGTCATCTTCGTGCCGATGCGGATGATCCTCACATGATCGATTTCCCGGAGTTGTTGAATAATCCGGCTCAATTTTCCGGTTGACATGATCAAAGGATCGCCACCTGACAACAACACGTTATTGATTTCCGGATGTTGTTGGATGTAAGCGACGGCATCGGTGATATCGTTGGTTACTTCATCGTTGGTCTCGGTAAAGAGGCGCTTACGAAAGCAAAATCGGCAGTAAGCCCCACAGACGTTATTCACCAGGAGCAAGGCAGTGTCCGCGTACTTATGTTCCAGACCCTTGAGCGCGGTATAAGACAGCTCGTCACAAGCGTCCATTTCTCCGAACTCGTCCAGCTCCTGAGTGTCCGGCATGACGATTCGTCGAATCGGATCGTCCGGATCGTTCCAGTCAATTAGCGACTGGTAATACTCATTGGTCCGGAAGGCAAATTTTTCGGACACCGGCTTGAGCTGTTGCCTCTCCTCCTCACTCAATGCACTCACCTGATCGAGCTTGTTTATGTATCGAGGCCTGATGTTCACCATGTCCATGGGGTTACTCCTTTGATCTTCGCGAGGCCGCAGCCGAAACCGTCCGGCCGCCTTTTATGAATGGCAGTTTGTTGAAAGGACTACTCGATAGCGTGAGATAGGGACGTCACCCAAAGCACCGTCGGGCGGTTGTTTACACGCGAGAATGTTGATGTAGCTTAGGCCGCTGCGAGACTGCGCGGCGCATGCAGTTCCTGCAGCGAATACACACTGGGCTTGTGGCTATTGTGCGCGCCGATTGCCTCGACAATGGCCCGCGCACCCGTCATCGTTGTCACGCAGGGAACACCGTACTGGAGAGCTGCATGCCGAACGTCCTGCTCGTCCCGATCTGAAACGCCACCCAGTGGAGTATTTATGATCAAGGCTACGTCACGGCGCTTGATGTGGTCTACGATATCTGGGCGGCCTTCATTCACCTTGAAAACTTCTTCAACTTCCAGGCCAACCTCGCGCACTCTTGCAGCCGTGCCCAGCGTGGCCATGAGCTTGAACCCAAATTGAGTCAGACGTCGGGCCAGCAATACAGCCAGACCCTTATCGGCCTGGTTGACACTGATAAAGGCAGTACCACTTTCCGGGAGTGTCAGGCCGGCGCCGATCATTGCTTTTCCGTAAGCCTCGCCGAAGGTATCGCCAATACCCATCACTTCTCCGGTCGAATGCATTTCCGGCCCCAGAACGGGATCGACCCCCGGAAACTTTCCAAACGGGAACACCGGAGTCTTAACAAAAAAGCGAGACACTGTTAGTTCGTCCGGCAGATTGAAACTCTTGAGACTCCTGCCGGCCATAACCAGCGCTGCAATCCGCGCGATTGCCACGCCGGTAGCCTTCGAGACAAAAGGAACGGTCCGTGAGGCTCGAGGATTTACTTCGAGAACGAACACTCGATCGTCCTTCATGGCGAACTGCACGTTCATCAAGCCTTGCACCGACAGCGCGCGGGCCATCTTGCGCGTGTAAATACGCATCGTCTCGATATGCTCAGGATCGATGCGAACGGCGGGTAATACACATGACGAATCACCGGAGTGAATCCCGGCCTCCTCTATGTGTTCCTGAATACCGGCGATTACGCAACCGCTCTCGTCCGCCAGGGCGTCGACGTCGAATTCCGCGGCCTGCTCCAGTAATTTATCGATTAGGACTGGACAATCGGGAGTAATTCCCACCGCTGCGCGCACATAGTGGTCCAAACTCTCCTCGTCATAAACGATCGCCATCGCGCGTCCACCCAGCATGTAACTCGGACGTACTAACACCGGATAACCAATGCGTCTCGCAATTGCTCTTGCCTCGTTGCAGTTCGCAGCCGAGCCGTTTTCCGGCTGCGGAATTCCGAGCTTGACGAGCAGGCCTCGAAACTGTTTGCGGTCCTCAGCCAAATCGATCGAATCTGCCGAGGTGCCGATTATCGGTACGCCCGCTTTGTGCAGAGGCATCGCAAGGTTGAGCGGCGTTTGACCGCCAAACTGCACGATGACGCCTTCCGGTTTCTCGACGTCGACAATGTTCATCACGTCTTCGAACGTGAGCGGTTCAAAGTAAAGCCGATCCGATGTGTCGTAATCAGTCGCGACGGTTTCCGGATTACAGTTGACCATGATTGTTTCGTAGCCGGCCTCGCGCAACGCGAACGCGGCATGGCAACAGCAGTAATCGAACTCAATTCCCTGCCCGATCCGATTGGGTCCCGAACCGAGGATCATGATCTTCCGCGCGTCAGTGGGCGCAGCTTCATCTTCTGATTCGTACGTTGAATAAAGGTAGGGCGTGAAGGATTGAAACTCAGCGCCGCAAGTGTCTACCCGTTTATAGACGGGAGCGATGCCAACACTCTTGCGATAAGCGCGCGCCTCATTCTCGGTGCACCCGGTCAAGTAAGCCAGGCGACGATCGGAAAGACCCATCCCTTTGAACAGCGCAAGCGTCGGCGTCGAAATTTCTTCGAGTTTATGACCTTCCACCGCCCGTTGAGTCTCCATCACCGTCGAGAGCTGTTCGAGAAACCATGGATCGATACGCGAGAGCCGGTAGATTTCCGACAACGGCATTCCCTGGCTTATGGCGTAGGTCAGGTATGAAAACCGCTGCGAGTTGGGGCGCGCAAGCTTTCGCTCTAATTCATCCGGCGACACGTCTTCAAGGCGAAGAGGATTGACAGCTTCAAGCGAACGCAACCCTTTGAAGAGTGCTTCCTTGAAAGTTCGGCCGATCGCTATTGCTTCTCCGACCGATTTCATCTGCGTTCCCAGCTCGTTCCTGGGGTCTTCGAATTCTTCAAAGTTCCACTTGGGAATCTTGGCAACCACGTAGTCAATGGTGGGCTCGAAGGAGGCGCGCGTCATTCTCGTTATGTCGTTGGGAATCTCGTCGAGGGTGAAGCCAACTGCGAGTTTGGCTGCAATCTTGGCAATCGGAAACCCGGTAGCCTTTGAGGCCAACGCCGAGGAGCGCGAAACGCCCGGCTTCATCTCGATGATCCGTATCTCGCCATTTTCGGGGTTGACTGCAAACTGAATATTCGAGCCGCCGGTTTCCACGCCGACTTTGCGCATGACGGCGATCGCCACGTCTCGCATTCGCTGATATGCGACGTCAGATAGCGTCTGAGCCGGCGCTACCGTGATCGAGTCACCAGTATGGACACCCATCGGATCGAAATTCTCAATCGAGCAGATAATCACAACGTTGTCCGCCAGATCCCGCATTACCTCAAGCTCAAACTCTTTCCAGCCGAGGATCGACTCTTCGATCAACACCTCTTGAATGGGAGAAGCTGCCAAGCCACGACGCACGATCTCTTCGAACTCTTCAGGGTTGTAAGCAATGCCACCGCCGGTGCCTCCGAGGGCGAACGAAGGTCGAATGATGGCCGGGTGTCCCGTTTGTTCAACCAGCGGCTGAGCATCGTCCCAGCAGTTGACAAAACCGCCGCGTGGCATCAGCAATCCAGCTTCGTCCATGGCCTGCTTAAACAAACTACGATCCTCGGCGATCCTGATCGCTTCTCGCCGGGCGCCAATGAGTTCCACGTCGCACTCCGCCAGCACACCTGATTCGTCCAGTGCGATCGCCAGGTTCAAGGCAGTCTGGCCCCCCACGGTGGGCAGAAGCGCGTCGGGGCATTCACGCCGGATAATGGCTGACACAGACTCCACTGTGAGCGGCTCGATGTAAGTGACGTCACAGGTTTCGGGATCGGTCATTATCGTCGCCGGATTGGAATTCACCAGGACGGTCGTATATCCCTCCTGCCTCAACGCCTTGCACGCTTGCGTGCCGGAATAGTCAAACTCGCACGCCTGGCCAATAACGATGGGGCCTGAACCGATGATCAGGATTTTGTGGAGGTCAGTACGTTTCGGCATCGTGAGCCCGGGTCTGTGGTTATGTTTAGTTGCGATTAAAGCAAGTGAAAACTCTAGCCGTGATCGGCAAGCCGACTCGCCGAACCGTGCAACGACTCCGCCGCTCCTGCATAGGCGCTTGAGCGCCACAACCCACCAGTAGCAAAGTTGCGGTAAGGTATCTGGTCGATAACAAGGTAGTCCGCTGTTGATGCCACTGCACAGCGTCCAGCATCAAGCGGCGTTTCGACCAATGGTTCTCCGGCGCGGTTAAAGGACGTATTCAGTAACATCGGAATCCCGGTCAGCCGAGCAAAGGCGACGATCAGCTTGAACAGTGTCGGGTTGTCCTGTTCTCTCAGAACCTGATAACGCGCCGACCCGTCTACGTGCGTGACAGCGGGAATGACATCGCGCTTTTCCTCTCGAACCTGGGCAACAAACGACATGAAGTAGCTGGGGTTCGACTCGACAAAGTAATCCGCCGCGGCTTCACGCAGCACGACCGGCGCAAACGGCCTGAACGACTCGCGATTCTTGATCTCCGCGTTAAGACGCTCGCGCACATCGGCGCGTCTTGGGTCGGCGAGAAAGCTTCTATGGCCCAATGCTCGCGGGCCCAGTTCAGCTCCACCTTCGTACCATGCTATGACAGCGCCACTCGCGATCTCGCGCGCCATCGTCTCGAAGAGATCCTGATTATGAAAGCATCGCTTGAGACCCAGAGCTTCTATGGCCTCGGGATCGTGAGAATAGTCATGGCCCAGATAGGCTGGATTCGTAACGGGCTCGACGCCGCCGTTGATTGAGGCGCCGTAAAGGGCGCAACCGACTGAAATGCCGTCATCGCCAGGACACGGTGGCACAAAGATTTCTTCGAACCCTGTCTCCTCGGCAAGACGTGTATTGGCGACGCAATTCAATGCTACGCCGCCAGAGAAACACAGCCGCTTAAGGCCCGTGTGTTTTTGAATCCACCGGGCATGCTCGAGCAGAGCTTCTTCGGTTTCCAACTGAAGACTCGCCGTGAAGTCCGTTAGCAGCTCGCTCTTGTAATTTGACGAGGTCGTATGTCGACGCCACTTTTCGATTCGGCTCTCGAGGCCGGCGCGTTCCTGGGAAGTCAGTCGCGTGAAGGCGCGAAAATCTTCCGAGCCCGTCTCCTCAAGAAACATCCTTGTCGAATAGGGACGCCCGTACGGTGCCAGCCCCATAGTCTTGCCCGCATCGAGATAGTCACCGAAGATCAACTTCGACGTGTGGCCGTACACTGCTCCAATTCCGCACCAGTGCCCGATGATTTTTCTGAGCACTTCACCGCCCTGATCGGTGAACCGATAAAAGCTTTCGAGCTCTCTCGAACCCTCGCCCTCGAAAGGAGAAAGATTCTGGATCAGAACTGATCCGCTGACGATCTGCTCAGGCTCAGGGCCGGTGCAATTCTTCAACATCGCGCCAAACGGTCCGCCGGCGCCGTCAACAATCAGAACTGCTACATCGCCTCTGAACGGTGAGGAGTAATAGGCGCCACACGCGTGGGCAAAATGATGCGGGATCGGCAGCAAGGGACGGGTCCCGATATCGAGTCCACCTTCCGCTGCCAACGACTGGTAGACCTCGCCGGCCGGAAGGTGATCGGTGTGACTCCAAACTATGAGGTCAACGTCGTCAATCGTCAGTCCGTTCGTTTTGAGGCAATACTGTATCGCCGGCGTAAGATCGAGGCGGCAGCCTCCCCATCTGATTCCGTCACGCTTCAGCCGCGTCACCCGTTCACGCGCGATAGCCGAAGTGAGTTTGCCATCAATCACCAGCGCGGCTGATGCCTCGTGATCGCTGAAGCTGAGTCCCAGTACGTTCATAGACGATTTCCTTTCTTCGTGCGGAATCTCGATTCGGAGATCTTGAGTGGAAATTAGAGACTCTTGCGGCGTTGTGACTGACTTGATCCCGCCCGCCACAGGTTCTGAATGAAATAGTCCGAGATTGAGGTCTTCTGATGAAGCTGTGTGTTAACCAGAAAATCGGTGAGGGAGAGAAGGCGTCACTTTCTGGAATGACGCCGTTATGGTCAGGATTCGCGCAATACCGCCGCCGGATCCGTTTGCGCTGCCCGGTGCGCCGGCAAGAAAGAGGCCAGCAGGGCGACTGACACCAGAATGGCCGAAGTGACGGTGAAAACCAGAGGATCGGTAGTGCTCACTCCAAATAACTGACTTGATATGGCTCGCGTAACGCCCCACGATCCGAGCAACCCGAAAGCGATGCCTATCGCCGCGAGCACGAAGCCTTGTTTCAAGACCGAAACCAGTAGAGTTCGTGGTTCCGCTCCGAGCGCCTGGCGAATGGCAAACTCATGCGTCCGGTTGGTGACGGCAACAGACATGACTCCGTAGGTTCCGATGGCTGCCAGCAATAGAGCTATCACACTAAACGCTGTGAGCAGAAAATTGATCAGCCGCAGAGCGCCGAGCCGCTTCAAGATGTTTTCACTCATCGTGCTAACGGCATAGACCGGCACGTCAGGGTCGAGTGCTCGGACTCTGTCGCGGAGCACTGGAGCAACGCTGCTCGGGTTGTCAGTGTTTACGACCAGAAACATTCGATTCTGATCTCGGCTCTGGCCATAAACAAAACCTACCTGATTGGGCGTAAAGTAAAGATGTGGATTTGCATCGGTCGAAAGGCTCTGCTCTTTCACCGTGGAAACGACTCCGATGATGGTGAACCATTCGGGATCACCCGTGCGAATCCGCTTGCCGATAGCGTGACCGTCCGGCCAGTAAGTGCGCGCTAGTTTTTGATCAACGATCGCAACCAGACGTCCCATGTCTGTTTTAGGATCGTTGAAAATGTCAAACTCGTTAAAGTCGCGGCCCTGCAAAAGGGTCATGCCCATGGTTTTGAAATAGCCTGGACCGACAACTTTCATTTCCGCCTGCGGCGGCTCGCCCCCCGGAGGCTCCATGCCTTCAACAATGTGAGCATCGACGGCGGACCGGCCGCTGAAGGGTATGTTCGATGAGATTGCCGCCCCGTTTACTCCCGGTAAGGAGCGCACGTCCTCAAGCAATCGCTGGTAAAATCCCAACAACTGTTCCGGCGTACCCTTCTTGTTCGAAACCGGCACGATCATCGTTAACACTCTATCTTCATCGAAACCTGGTTCAACGCGCATCAGGTTCTTAAAGCTTTTCAGAACCAGCCCCGCTCCAATCAACAATATGAGCGACAACGCGAGTTGCACGACCACCAGCGTTGAATTCATTCGGCGGCTTGCCTGCCCGGCGCTTCCCTTTTGTCCTTCGCTCATGCCGCCTCTCACGCCGAGCCAGTAAGCTCTAAACGCAGGAATCACTCCGAACAGCAGGCCGGTGGCCAGGGTTGTCACAACAGTAACAAGGAGCACGACGCCGCCAATGCTAGCCTCCTGGATTCGCGGAATTCCTTCGGCATATGTCTGCGTCAGCGCTCGCAGACATATCCATGCCAATGCGACTCCCGCAACCGCGCCAACTGATGCCAAGAGTACGCTTTCAGTGATTAGTTGTCTGATAATTCGTCCGGGCGACGCACCCAACGCGAGACGTAACGCAATTTCGGAGGTCCGCCGAGTAGCTCGGCTCAGCAGGAGGTTGGCCACGTTGGCGCACGCAATGAGTAAAACAAGTGCCACCGCGACTTGAGCGATAAGCAAGCGCTTCCTGATGCTTCCCACAATCACTTCTGTGAGAGGAGTCACAATGGTCTTCAGTCCTGCGCCGGCTGGTGGTGGACTCTTTCGGACAATGATTTTTGGATTCTCCGTTGCCGCATGCCACAGAACAGCGGTCGTATCCGAGGCTGCGGCGGAGGGCGAAAGACCTTGCTTCAGCCTGCCGACGGCAGACATGGTAAAAGGCGCGGTGGCTTGAGGATTGAGTACCAGCGGTGTCCACACCTGGGTTTCGGGCAGTGGGAATTGGAAACTCGGCGGCATCACGCCGATAACCTGAGCCGGCACGTCACTCAAAGTTACCTGTTTTCCAACAATCTGAGGATCGCCGCCGAAACGACTAAGCCACAGACCATGACCTAAGACGACCACGTTTTCCTTACCGGCAGTATCTTCATCAGGTGCAAAGGTTCGACCCAGGACGGGACTCACACCAAACACCCTGAAGAAGTCTGCCGTCACCTTGCAGGCCTGAACATACTCAGCCTTTTCCGATCCGGTCAGGATTGTTCCGGTGTTCTGATATACAGCGAAGGCGTCGAACGACTGTTGGCCATTGCGGTATGCCGTATAGGTTGCTGGTGAGAGACCCCAACTGTTCAATCCCATCTCCGGATAAGCCTGGACCATCCGGACAATGCGATCCGGCTCGTTGTATGGAAGCGGATTCAAAAGAATGCGTTCCACGAGCGTGAAAACCACCACATTCACGCCGATTCCAATAGCTATTGTTAAAACTGCCACCAGCGAGAAGAGGGGATTCTTTACCAGCGAGCGGAAGCCATATCGGATGTCCTGCGCTAGATCAGCAAGCATGATTATCTCCAAACTCCAACTTGAGGATTGAGCCGATTATCCTGTTCGGCCGTCAAGGTTATCCGATCCAGCAGTTATGAGCAAGATTCACATAACACCGTATAACACAAACAGCGTGCAGCTTTTTGCCTACATCACGGGAACCGCGGCAGTGCTGAAAACAGACTCAGGGCGGTCGACCGCCTGATCGTATTCGACCTTGCCCGATTCCAGCTTAATCAGGCGGTCAGCTAAACCGTAATACCGATCATCGTGGGAGATTACAATTACTGTTTTGCCGCGACTCTTCAGCTCCGGTACCAATTCATGGTAGAAGATTCGTTTGAACTGCGGGTCTTGATCCGCAGCCCACTCGTCAAAAACATAAATCGGACGGTCCTCAAGATAGGCGTTCAAGAGCGTCACTCGCTTTCGCTGGCCCTGAGACAGGTCGACGGTCGAAAGGTTTCCGTCTTTGATCGTCAGTTTGTGACTCAGTTGTAGCAGGTCGAGATACTTCTGACTTTGAGCGTCAATATCTTCTGCCTCAAAACCAAAGAGGCGTTCGAACAGGTAAAAATCGTAGAAGACGACGGAAAATCGCTGCCGATAATCATCCTGCTCCTTCAAAGTGATCCGCTTTTCGTCAACGCAAATCTCTCCGGATTCAGGCTCATACAAACCCATCAGCAGCTTAACGAGAGTAGTTTTGCCACTCCCGTTTCCGCCGATAAGAAAGATCAGCTCACCTGGATAAAACGTAAGGTTGATCGGTCCGAGTTCAAACTCCGTGTTTCCTCCGTCCTGGCTGTACGAGTGAGTAAGGTTGACTAGATCCAGCCGGTGCCAGGTAGTATCCGGACTTGAGCTCGGCGCGAGGGTCTCCGGTTTCGTGGCACTGAGCGAAAAGCCCAATTCCTCGATCCGCTCTGCCGCCAGATACGCTCTTTCCAAGGCCGGAATCTGGTTCAGGATCATAGTCAGCGGTGTGATCAGGAAAAGGACGGCGATCGTGTAGCCGATCAGCACCTGAGGCTCAATGGTGATCAAAGATGGCGTGACGAACAATAGCAGTCCGATGAAGATGAAGAACAGGATTTGTCCCCAATTCGAAACGGCCATCGCAATTGCGTTGCCCTTCATTCCGTAATCTCGGAGGCCGGCCGCCGCCGGCTCGAGTTGTTCCAAGAGGAACGCCTCGCGCCGAAGACGATTCAGCTTGAGTTCCTTGCTGCCCATGATCACGCCATGAAACGCCTTGTACATCGCGTCCCACTGTTCGCGCATGAGTCGAAAGTATCGAAACGCCCGCAACAAAGGTAACTGATGCGTGAGTAACCCTATCGCCATGCAACCCAGCATGATCAGCAAAAGTCTCCAGGAGAGCCAGCCGAGGTAAACGACGCAGCCCATCATCATTGCCAGTTGCGTAAGCATCTGGGGCAGAACTGTGACCAACTCGATTACGCTTCCGATATCCTGTGTGATGGTAGCGAGCAACCGAGGCGGTCCAAGTCTTTCCAGTTGCCGCAGGGGCGCCGCCAGGATCTGACGCGAGAGTTGAATGCGCAGCTCGTACGAAGCTTTGGAGGTGAGGTAGAGCAACACCATTTGTGACGCGAACCCGCAAATGGGAATCGCAAGACAGAACGCAAAAAATATCCAAACCACTTTTGGCTGTGAGGTCAAGTCACCTTTCAAGGCTCTCTTGATGAGTGCAATCAGCATGGTATAGCTGACACCCGCAACGGAACTCGTGACTACGGCGAGCACGATCATCGTCCGGGAGTGGCGAATCCCCTTCGACCACTTGCCGATGACATGTATGAGTTTGAGTAGATGTCTCATCAGTTGAACCCCTCAGGTCTATTGATTTGAACCATTGCGCCGCGCCCGAGCATCTTCAATGCACTGCCGGAGCTGCTCCCCGAGAATCTGAACATTTGGTTCCCGAAGCATGGAAAAGTGATTGCCGGGGACGTGGTGTACATCCACACCTTCTGTGGCCAGACTTCCCCAGCCCGTGGAGGGATCGAGTTTGCCATGCTCCGGTTGCTCTGTGGCCTCTTCGGGATCCTTGCTGAATACGGCCTGCTCAAAGGGGTCTGCCGGACAGAAGAATGTGATTCGACCCTGGAACTGTCCCGGCTTATAACGGCGTGTCGTGTTCGCGTGAAGCTTGAAGATGTCAAAGAGTCTGCGGAATTCGACGAGCGTCATCTCAGATGGCACAACCCCCGCACGCCTGGCTACCACCCATAGCTGGCGAAGTTCAGCCATCTGCGGAAGAGGGGTCCAATTTGGCGGCCGCTTGAGGTGCTCCTCTGTGAGTCCCAGGTCAAAGGCAAAGATCGAAAGCAGAATTGCCCAGTTGTGCTCCGATTCTTTGGCCTCCGGCACCCCGGAATCGATGAGAGCGAGCATCGCAACATCCTGTCCCTGTTGTTGCAGTTGGCTGGCTATTTCAAAAGCGATCACTCCGCCCATGGACCAACCAGCTAACCAATACGGTCCGACCGGCTGGAATCCTCGAAGCGCCTGGACATAGTCCGTGGCCATCGCCTCGACGTCGGTGTGATACACCACCAACCCGTTCTCCGGCTCGCGCGGCTGCACCCCGAAGAATGGCTGATCGTCGCCGAGATATTGGACCAGCTCCTTATAGCACCAGACATTCCCGCCGCTCGCGTGTGGGCCAAAGAAGGCCGGCTGAGTGCCTTCCGGATGCAGCGGCACGATCAGCGACTCAAACAAATTCTCTTTGCCATGACCAATCAACCCGGCCAGGTGCTCGATCGTGGGATCGTTAAACAACTCGGCCATCGCTACTCGCTTGCCCAGCCGTTCCTCGACGCGGGTCACCAGCATGATCATCTGCAACGAGTGGCCACCCAGTTCGAAGAAGTTATCCGCAATGCCAATCGGATGGATTTTGAACAGTTCTTCCCAGATATCGACCAACTGCTGTTGCAAATCGTTTTGTGGGGCCAGGTACTCTCCGCCTGCGCGGCTAAGAGAAACCTGCGGTGCAGGTAATGCGGCGCGGTCGACCTTGCCATGCGGCGTCAACGGCAAAGCTTCGAGCGGCACGTACACTGACGGAATCATGTACTCCGGTAGGCGCTCTTTCAGATAGGCTCGCAACTCGTCGCTGCCTGGACCGGTTTCAGAGTTGGCCACAAAGTACGTGACCAGGAACTTCTGACCCTGCGTTTCTTCTCTCGCCACCACCAACGCTGCCCGTAGTCCGGGATGGGTCGAGAGCACTGCTTCAATCTCGCGCGGCTCAATGCGGAAGCCACTAATCTTGATCTGATCATCGACCCGGCCGAGGAATTGTATCAGTCCATCATTCAGGTAGCGGGCTGCGTCACCGGTGCGGTAGAGCCGGCCGCCAGGTTGAGGACCGTATGGATCGGGCAGGAATCGCTCGGCTGTGAGATCGGGCCGGTTGTGATACCCGCGTCCGAGTCCGTGGCCACCGATGAATAGCTCACCTCGTTCGCCAACGCCCGCCGGTTGCCTGGCACTGATAACGTAAAGGCGTGTGTTAGAAACGGGCCGTCCGATGGGTACTGTAGTCGCTGGCCGATCCCGCTCCACGGGATAGCAGCACGCCATCACAGTGGACTCTGTTGGTCCATAGCAGTTCACGATTGAGACATTTTCGATCTGCTCGAGTCCCTTTTGAAGCAGCGTGGGAGACAACGCGTCGCCACCAGTAAGCAGTTGTTTGACTGCGCCGATGTTGCTAACGCTGGTGTCGACAAACTGGTGGAACAATCCCGTGGTGAGGAAAAGAGTCGTGACCTGGGTCCGCGTAACCAACTCTCCCAACTCACTCAGCGAGGGCAACGTAGGTGGATATACCACCAGCCGCGCGCCATTCAGCAGAGAACTCCAGATCTCAAACGTCGACGCGTCGAACGAAATTGGCGCCAGGTGCAGGAAGATTTCGTCTGCACTTAGATTGGCATAGTTGGCAGCCTTGACGAATCCCACTACGTTTCGATGTGTGATGCCGACACCTTTTGGCGTTCCTGTCGAACCGGAGGTGTACATCAGATAGGCCAGGTTGTCGGGCGTGACATCAGCTCGTACGTTCTCCTCATCTGCCGCCTGCCGATCGTCTTCTGGGTCAACGTACACCAGCGACCAATCATTTTCCGCCAGGTTCGCCGCCGCTTGCCTGGTCGTCACCAGCACCTTCACGCCTGCGTCTTCGAGAATGAACTGGACGCGCTTCGGCGGATCCACCAGATTGAGTGGTACGTAAACACCGCCCGCCTTGTCGATAGCCAGCAGCGCAACGATCAACTCTGGCGACCGCTCCACCATCACGCCGACGAAAACTTCTGCTCCAACCCCCTCACGTTGCAGTCGTCGCGCAAGATTGTTGGCACGCTGATTCAACTCGCGATAGGTGATTTGCTCCTGCAAAGATTCGATCGCGATCTTGTCCGGCCGTTGCTCAACTTCCTGTTCAAAGATCTGGTGGATACCACCGTCCGGCACAGGAGCAGCCGTGTCGTTCCACTCCTCGACGACTTGGCGATACTCTGCTTCGTCCAGGAGCGACAGTGTCGACAGCTCACTGTCAGGCTCAACCATGGCTTTCTCGAACAACCGTTGGAAGTGATAAACCATGCGGGAGATGAAAGCCGATTCGAACAATTCAGGGCTATAGACAAACGAGCCCATCACGCCGTTCGGCGTGTCACGGAGATGGACCTCCAGATCGAACTTGACGTCCGCGCTCACCGGTGCGCCGGCCGGAAGACTCACTCGGGCCATTGACAATTGCGGCACGACATTCTGAAACGCGAGGATCGCCTGAAAGATCGGGTTTCGTCCCGGTGAGCGTCTGGGCTGCAACTCCTCGACCAACTTGTCGAATGGCAGGTCCTGATGCGTGTATGCAGCCAACGAGGCGTCTCTCACCTGATTGACCAGCTCTCTAAAGGTGGGAGCCTTGCTGAAGTTTGTCCGGATCGGAATCATGTTGACGAAGAATCCGATCATCGGTTCAAGCTCAACCCGGCTGCGGCCAGCGGTTGGTGTGCCAACCAGGATGTCCTTCTGGCCCGTGTAACGCCACAAGAGAGCATGGAAACCGGCCATCAGCATCATGAAAAGCGTAGCGCCCTCCTGCCGCTGAAACTCTCTCAACCACTGAGACACTTCTTCCGAGAAGATTACCGGGTGTTGGGCGCCGCGGAGCGTGCGCATCAACGGCCGTGGATGATCCGTCTCCAACTCCAAAAGCGTTGGCGCGCCCTCGAGTTGTCGCGTCCAAAAGGCGACCTCCTCCTTCAGTATGTCACCTTGCAGCCATTCGCGTTGCCACCGCGCATAATCTGCATACTGCACCTCCAATTCAGGCAACGGTGAAGGCAAGCCTTGCGAGAACGACTCATAAAGAGTCTCCACTTCATGCAGCAGCACGCCCATGGACCAACCGTCGCTGACGATGTGGTGCATGTTCAGAAGGAACAGGTATTCCTGTTCGTCTACCCGGACTAAATTGGCCCGAACCAATGGCCCGGCTTCCAGTTCAAATGGCCGTAGAGAGCATTCCTCTCCTAAACGGTCAGCGATGACGCGCTGCTCGTCGTGATTCAATCCGCGCAAGTCAACCAGCGATAACTCCAGAGCCGCCGGCGGATGGATTCGCTGCACCGGTTGATTTCCGACTAGCGCAAACGTAGTGCGCAGTGCTTCGTGGCGGCGCTTCAGTTCGTTCAACGCTTGTTGAAATGCGCCAATGTTCATCTGCGCGTCGATAACCATTTCCGCCGGCAAGTTGTACGCATTGCTGCCCGGCATCAACCGATTCAAGAACCATAACCGCTGCTGCGCATACGACAATGGTATCTGGTCATCGTCGGGCAGCGGCTTGATTGCCGGCGCAGCCATGCTGGAGCCGGATCGCATTACAAACTCGATACGATGGGACAGTTCGCCCAATGTCGGAGACTCGAAGAGATTGCGAACTGGCAGCTCGACCTGAAAACTTTCGCGGATGCGCGAAATGATTCGCGTTGCCAGCAGCGAGTGGCCGCCCAACCAGAAGAAATTGTCGTCACTTTCAACCTGGTCCAGGTCCAGCACCTGTCGCCAAATCGCTGCCAGCGCTTCTTCGATTAATGTCGGCGGGGCGACGAAGCTCTGGCCCGTATCCATTCGCGTCCGTCCCGGTTCGGGCAACGCTGCGCGATCGACTTTGCCGCTGGCCGTCAACGGTATTTGATCGAGCAGGACCCAGCCGGTCGGCATCATGTAATCGGGAAGTTGTTCTCTTAAACTCTTCTGTAGCGCCGTCAGCGACAGGCTCGCTTGCTGCTCGGCAACAATGTAGCCGACCAGGCGTTTGTCTCCGCGCCGTTCTTCCCTCTCGATGACGACGGCTTCACGCACCTGGGGATCCTTTCGCAGTGCGGCTTCAACTTCTCCAAGTTCGATGCGGTGTCCACGAATCTTTACCTGATAATCCAGTCGCCCCAGGAAACCAATCTCTCCACCGGGTCGATAGCGCACGCGATCGCCAGAGCGGTACAAGCGTGCTCCTGCTTTGCCGCTGAAGGAATCCGGCAAAAATCTCTCGGCAGTCAGATCGGGTTGCGCCAGGTATCCGCGAGCGACACCAGCACCGCCGATAAACAACTCGGCGCTAACTCCGAGCGGTACTGGACGACTATGCGTACCGAGCAGGTATGTTTGCACGTTGCCAAGCGGACAGCCGATCAAGACCTCGGTCGATGTTGGCTCTATATGCCGCACCGTGGTGTCGACCGTACACTCTGTTGGACCATAAACGTTGAAAAACGTCGTTTGCTTGCTCGAGGCCAGCAGCTGCCAGGTCTCTTCGTCAATCGCTTCACCGCCCGCGAGCACCAATTGAGGAGCTGGAGAATCATCCTCGAAGAGTCCGCCGGCCAGTAGCAATCGCAACTGCGAAGGCGTGCAATCCAGCACATCGATCTCGTGAAGTCTGAGATACTTGACTAACTCATCGCCATCTCTGCGAACCTCCGCCGGAATAACGCAGAGTTCATGTCCGTAGAGCAGTTGAATCAATTGTTTGACCGACGAATCAAACATCAACGGTGCATTAACGCTGACTCGAAGCGGAGACCCATCCGCGGGATAGACTTTCTCGCGCAGTGACGTTGCCAGATTTACGACCGATCGGTGCTGGACCATAACGCCTCTGGCGCCCCCGGTCGAGCCTGAGGTGTAAATCACATAAGCCAGGTTGTCAGCGGTCGTGTTTGTGGTCGGAGTCTCGTCCGCTTCCTCCGCCACGGCGGGCCAGTCAGAGTCGAGACAGATTACTCGCGCGCGATGCTCGGGCAGCATCGTCGCCGTTCGGGCCTGGGCCAGGATTACGCGCGCTTGCGCGTCTTCCAACACGTACTGCAGGCGTCCTTTTGGGTGCGTCGTTTCAAGCGGCAGGTACGCGCCTCCGGCTTTAAGCACGCCCAGTAGAGCAACGATCATTTCCACCGACCGCTCAAGGTAGATCGCTACCGGCGACTCGGGTCCAACTCCTGCTTTCCGCAGATAGTGGGCCAGCTGATTTCCTCGGCAATTTAGCTCCGCGTATGACAACCGTTGATCTTCAAAACTCACGGCAACGGCGTCTGGGGTTTGCTCGACCTGCCTCTCGAACAGCTCATGCAGGCAGCTATTCTCAGGGAAGTCAGACCCAGTTGCGTTCCACTCCTGGAGGATCTGATGCCGCTCGTCAATGCTCAACAGCTCAACATCTCGCAGCAACTGCCCCGGATCAGCAACGATAGCTTCCAGAATTCGCTGCCAGTGGTCAGTCATGCGCCTGATCGTGCTCTCATCAAACAAGTCAGTGCTGTAGCTAAGTGAACCGACCAACCTGTTCTGCTGCTCGACGATCTGTAGTGTTAAATCGTTCTTCTCAGTTCCATGGTTCAGGTCAAAGCTGGAAAGAGCCAGGCTCTCCGGGGCCTCGAGGCTCTGGCCCTCGTTCAGAAACACGAACATCGTTTGGAACAGCGGCCCGTGGCTTAAAGTCCGCTGTGGCTGGAGTTCCTCGACGAGTTTTTCAAACGGCACATCCTGGTGTGCCTGCGCCTCCAGCGTCACTTCGCGCACACGGCGCAGCACTTCCCCAATCGTCGCGTCGCCAGACAATCTCGTGCGCATCACCAGGGTGTTGACGAAGAACCCGATCAGGTCTTCCGTTTCGACCCAGCGGCGGCCTGCGACTGGCGTTCCGACAGCGATGTCGTCCTGACCGCTGTAGCGTGCGAGCAAGATCTGGAACGAGGCCAGCAAGGTAATGAAGAGCGTGCTGTCCCCTGACTGGCTAAGCTCTTTTAATCTTCCAGTCAGCCATTCAGGCACTTTGATAACGACCGCGTTTCCTTTCATGGACAAGGCTGACGGGCGCGGGCGATCGGTCGGGAGATTCAATTCAGCTAGGCTGCCGTCCAACTGCTGACGCCAATAGGAGAGTTCCTGCTCAAGCACTTCACCCTGCAACCACTGGCGCTGCCAATACGCATAATCAGGGTACTGGATTGGCAGCTCGGGCAGATCTGAACGCACGCCCTGACAAAGTGCCTTATAAGTTCGCGGCACATCTCTGGTCAAAACCTCGATGGACCACCCATCGGAAATGATGTGATGCATCACCAGCAACAAAACATGTTCCTGTTCACCGACACGGAATAAGGTGGGGCGGATTAGTGAATCCGACGCTAGGTCAAACGGGCGTTGACTTTCTTCGAGAGCGAATCGTTGGACCAGAGACTCTCGTTCTGTTTCTGAGAATCGCTCGACGCTAATTACTCGGAGATCCTGCGTTCGGCTCGGTGCAATGACCTGAATGGGCTGTCCGTCAATATTAATGAAATTTGTTCGCAGGGATTCGTGACGTTGGACAGTCTCGTTGAGGCTCTGCTTGAGCGCGATCAAATTCAGTGGACCACTAACGCGGAAGCCGACTGGAATGTTGTAGGCATTGTTGTGCGGCATCAACTGGTCGAGGAACCAAAGCCGCTGCTGCGAGTACGAGAGAGGCAACTGTGCGTTGCTGGTGAGCCGTTGCAGTGGAGGAAGCGTCAGCGTACTACCGGAACGCATCGTCTCTTCAATGCGTTCGGCTAACTTTGCCAGAGTGGGCCACTCGAAGATGCTGCGAACCGGCAACTCCACTTCGAAGCTCTCGCGAATGCGCGAGACTATTCTTGTTGCCAACAGCGAGTATCCGCCCAGTGAGAAGAAGTTGTCGTCTCTTCCAATTCGCTCGACCCCGAGCACTCGCTCCCAGATTCCCGCCAGGATTTCTTCCGTTTGTGTTCGCGGAGCCTGGAAGGATGCCGTCGACTCCGGCCGCGCCGGTTCAGGATCGGGCAGCGCCGCGCGGTCGACCTTGCCATTGGGGGTTAACGGCAGCTCGTCTAACCGGATCCAGGCGCTGGGCACCATGAAACTCGGCAGTCGCTCCTGGAGATAACCCTTCAACTCTTCGCCGCTCGCCGCTGGTCCTCCGTTGGTGACGAAGTAGACAACCAGGCGTCTATCACCGTTCGAGCCTTCCGTCGCCAGCACCAGCGCCTGCGACACCGCCGGGTGTTCAGTCAGCACGCTTTCGATCTCGCCCGGTTCGATCCTGAACCCACTGACCTTGACCTGATTGTCGACGCGGCCCAGAAAGCGGATGAGTCCCTGGTCCAAGTAACGAGCAGCGTCACCGGTTCGGTAGAGCCGGCAGCCCGGGAGAACGGCATAAGGGTCAGGCAGGAAGCGCTCGGCCGTCAGGTCAGGCCGTTTGTGGTAACCACGACCAAGCCCCTCGCCACCGATAAATAGCTCGCCTCGTTCACCGACGCCCGCCGGTTCCATCGCGTTGAGCACATACGCAGTGGTGTTGGAAATCGGGCGGCCGATGGGAACTGAGGGGCCCGGGAAATCGGGAGCGATCGGATAACAACAGGCAAACGTCGTGGTCTCGGTGGGACCGTAGCCGTTAATCAACCGGCAACCGTTCAGTTGTTCGAGGGCTTTGCTGACGTGAACCGGAGATAGAGCTTCGCCACCCGCGAGCAATTGTTTGAGCGTGCCAAGCCTGCTGACATCTCCATCCACCAACTGGTGGAAAAGCCCGCCTGTCAGCCATAACGTTGTGACCTGCAATCTGTTGATGAAGTCGACCAACTCGGCCAGTGACGGCAAATAGGGCGGGAACACCACCAACCGCGCGCCGTTAAGCAGGCATCCCCAGATCTCAAACGTCGAGGCGTCGAACGAGACCGGAGCAAACTGCATGAAAATCTCGTCTGAACTTAAGTCAGCATACTTTGCGCCTCTTACCAGCCGCAGCACGTTTCGATGTGTAATGCCGACACCTTTTGGCGTCCCGGTTGATCCGGAGGTGTACATCAGGTAGGCGAGATTGTCAGGGGTGACATCCGTGGGCAGCTCCGACGCAAATGCCGTCTCATTGTCCGCATCTACGTCTGCGTAGACCAGCGTCAGATCATTTTCCGGCAGTGTGGCTGCGATTTGTCTCGTCGTCACCAGCACCTTCACGCCCGCGTCTTCCAGAATGAACTGGATGCGCTTCGGTGGATCGGTCAAGTTGATCGGCACATAGACTCCGCCTGCCCTGGCTATCCCCAGCAACGACACGATCAATTCCGCCGATCGCTCCATCATCACGCCGACAAACACTTCCGTGCCTACACCTTCGCGTCGCAGTCGTTGGGCCAAATGATGGGCTCGCTGGTTCAACCCTCGATAGGTAAGTTGCTCGCGCTCAAACTCGAGCGCAATCGCGTCAGGACGTTGCTTCACTTCCTGTTCGAAGACCTGATGGATGCAGGCTGGCGGCAAAGCCACGGCAGTGTTGTTCCACTCCTTGACCACCTGGAAATACTCTGCTTCATCCAGCAGTGAAAGTGCCGACAACGCTGCATCGGGATCCGTCAATACCTTTTCCATGAGCCGCTGGAAGCGTTCGACCATTCGCGCAATGAAAGCCGGCTCGAAGAGATCGGCGTTGTAGACGAACGATCCTTTAAAGCCGCCCGGCGTATCCTGCAGAGAGACTTCCAAATCGAATTTTGTTTCCGGGCTCGGTGGGATGCCGACTGGCGCGCCCACGCCCTCCATTTCCATCGTCGGTTGTGGTGTATTCTGGAGAGCAAACACCACCTGGAAGAGCGGATTGCGGCCTATTGCGCGCTCGGGCTGCAACTCTTCGACCAGCTTGTCAAAGGGCACGTCCTGATGGGCATACGCGCCTAGCGCCCCTTCTCTCACTTGCTCGAGCAACTCTCTAAAGCTCGGGTCTTCGTCGTAGTTGGTCCTGAGCACAACCATGTTGACGAAGAGTCCGATCAATGATTCGAGCTCGGCGCGGCTGCGACCGGCTATCGGTGTGCCGACCAGAATGTCCTTTTGATCTGTATAACGTCGTAGCAGAGCGTGGAAGCCGGCCATCAGCGTCATGAAGAGGGTCGATCTCTCACGGCGACTGAACTCGCGCAACGAACGAGACAAATCGTGAGAGAAGACCACCGGACAATGCGCGGCCTGGCCCCGGCGAGTCGTGACCGCTGCGTGGTCCGCCTGAAGTTCCAGCAACGTGGGGGCGCCGTCCAATTGGCGCTTCCAGTAGTTCACCTGTGCTTCAAGCACTTCTCCCTGCAACCAGTTGCGTTGCCAGTGCGCGTAGTCGGCATACTGGAGTACAAGTTCCGGTAGAGACGAAGGTGCCCCATTACAGAAACTCTGATAGAGAGTTTCCATCTCGTGCAGCAGAACTTCCATGGACCAGCCATCGCTTACGATGTGGTGCATATTGGTCAGCAGCAGATACCGCTCAGTGCTGAAGCGAACCAACATGACGCGCAGCAGTGGCCCCGTCGCCAGATTGAATGGTCTTAACGCATCCTCGTGCCTTAACCGTGTTGCTTGAATCTCCTGCTCTTCATGCGGCCAAGACCTCAGATCAACCTGAGAGAGTTTCACTGAGTCGGCAGATTCGATCAGCGGCTGCGGATCACCTCCCGCAATTGCGAAAGTGGTGCGTAGCACTTCGTGACGGCGAATCACTTCTGCCAACGACTGTTCAAGAGCGATCACATTGAGTTCGGCACTGATATGCACCGCCATCGGGAGGTTGTAAGCGTTGCTATCCGGCATCAATTGGTCCAGGAACCACAGACGTTCCTGCGCGTGAGACACAGCCAGCGGTTCGTTCGCCGGCCGGGGACCGAGCGGCGGCGACTGCAAAGCGGAACCCGATTGCGTCAATTCCTCGATGCGTGCCGCTAACTCCGCTATCGTGGGCGACTCGAAGAGCACCCGTACCGGCAACTCTATGTGGAAGGTATCGCGAATCCGAGATGTGATTCGCGTAGCCAACAGCGAATGACCACCTACCCAGAAGAAGTTGTCATCTCGTGAAACCCGTTCCAGGTTCAATACCTGCTGCCAGGTTGCAGCCAGCAATTCTTCAATTAAGGTCCGGGGAGGCGAGAAGACTGAACTCTCAAGCGAGTGCTCTCCGCCTGACTCTGGTAACGCCGCCCGGTTGATCTTCCCGCTCGGCGTCAACGGGAGTTCGTCCAATATCACCCAGTCCGATGGCGCCATGTAAGCCGGCAAGCACTCTTTAAGCCAGGTCTTGAGGTCGTTGATGTTTGGCGGTACTGCTCCGGTTCCGACTACATAGGCGACCAAACGTTTTTGGCGGCGTGTTTCTTCATGGGCCACCACTATGGCGTGCAGGACCTGAGGATGCTTTCTCAGCGTTGCTTCAATTTCACCCAACTCGATGCGAAAGCCCCGGATCTTCACTTGGGTGTCAATGCGCCCGAGAAACTCGATCGTGCCGTCGGGAAGATAGCGGGCCAAATCGCCCGTGCGATAAAGACGCCCAGGCAAGCGCTGGTCAAACGGATTTGGTACGAATCTTTCGGCGGTTAATTCCGGACGGTTCAGGTATCCGCGCGCGACATTCGCTCCGCCAATGAACAACTCTCCCGCCACTCCGATGGGCGTGAGTTGCAGACCACGATCCAGAATGTAGATTTGTGAGTTGGCAATCGGCCGGCCGATCGGCGCGAGCGTGGGCCATGCAGCCGGCGACCCGCTCAATTCGTGCTGCGTTACAACGTGAGTTTCAGTTGGTCCATACTGATTGTACAGACCGCATTGCAGGCGTTCGCACAACTGTTTGATTTGCTGAGTGCATTCCAACTGCTCTCCTGCCTCAATGATGTTGCGAAGACTCGAGGGAGAGGGACGGCCCTGCTCAAACGATTCCGCCAGATGCTGCAAATAAACAAAAGGCAGATCGACTCTTTCCACCTGCTCTGCAGCCAGGAAAGCGAGCATCCGATTCACGTCGTGCCGCTGCTCATTAGTCACCAGCACTAGAGTCCCGCCCGAGCACCAGGTCGACAAGATATCCTGGAACGAAACATCGAAGCTCAAGGAGGCGAACTGAAGTGTCCTGGCCGGTTGCGATAGCGCTGTTGTTTGCCAACAAATCAGATTACCCAGCGCTCGATGCGTCATCGCGACGCCTTTAGGTAGACCCGTCGAGCCGGAGGTATAGATGACATTGACGAGATTCTCCGGATCAATTTGCACTCGCGGAGCTGCGCTGCTCTCACGCGCTATCTCCTGCCAATCTCGATCGAGACATAAAACCGTTGCTTCAGTTTCCGGAAGACTCGTCACCAGGTTCGCCCTTGTCAGCAACACGAGGCAATGGGCATTGTCGAGCATCAGGTTCAGCCGCTCAGCCGGATATGCCGGATCCAGCGGCACGTAAGCAGCTCCTGCTTTCAGGACGCCCAACACGCCAGTCATCATCTCCAGGCTGGGTTCCAGGCAGATACCCACGCGAGTGTCGGCGCTGACTCCAAGGTGAAAAAGATGATGGGCCAGTTGATTGGCGCGCGCGTCAAGTTCGCGATAGCTCAGATGTTGGTCCGCAAGCTGGACTGCGGGCACATCCGGAGTGAGATCAACCTGATTCTGAAACAAGCTGAGGAAAGAAGCCTCAGCCCATGAGACTGCGGTGTCGTTCCATTCCGTAATGATCTCCGCCTGCTCGTCTTCATCTAACAATTCCACGTTCGACAGCAAGCGATCCGGCTCGGTCACCATTGCTTCCAGCAAACGTTGCCAGTGCCGGCCTAATCGCTCGATAGTGGATCTGTCGAATAAGTCTGTGCGATAGCTTAGTGAACAATTCAGTTCATGGAATCCTTCAGAGATTTCAAAGGTCAAGCCAAACTTCTCTGTGCCGGAGATCGTTTCGAGCAGACTGATACTTATGTCTTGCACCTCCATCAAGGTTCTCGGTTTGTTCGTAAAGACGAACATCACTTCGAACAATGGTCCGTGACTTAGGCTCCGTTCCGGATGCAGCTCCTCGACTAGTTTTTCAAACGGAAGGTCCTGGTGCGTTTGTGCTTCCAAGACTACATTCCGGACGCGATCTATCACTTCTCGAAGACGCGGGTTTCCCGCGAGCCTGGTCCGTATCAGCAAAGTGTTGACGAAGAAACCAATGAGATCCTCTGTATCTACAGAGCGTCGTCCCGCAACCGGCGTCGCGACCACAATGTCATCCTGACCCGTGTACCGGGAGAGCAGCATCTGGAAGGATGCCAGCAGGGTCATGAAAAGTGAGGTTCCGGCCGACCGCGTCAGGTTTCTAAGTTTTCCTGTCAACTCCTCCGGGACCACGATTGGCAAAGCATCTCCCTGATAGGTCATAACCGGCGGGCGAGGACGGTCGGTGGGGAGATTCATCATCAGCGGGCTATCGTCCAACTGCGTTCGCCAGTAGGAGAGTTCCTGTTCAAGCACTTCATCACGCAGCGATTGGCGATGCCAGTGAGCAAAGTCCGAGTACTGTATGGGTAACTCAGGCAATGATGACGGCTGACCCTGATCGAACGCCTCGTAGATCTTCCCGACGTCGCGAACTAGAAGCGGCCTCGACCACTCATCGAAGATGATGTGATGCAACAGCACCAGCAGAACGTGCTCGTCTTTCGCGACCCGAAATAGAGCCGGTTGGAAAAGTGGTCCCTCAGTAAGGTTAAAACGCCGCCGGCTGCCTTCATCCACCAGCCTCCCCACCACCTCTTTCCGTTGTGAGTCGGGCAGGGAGGAAAGGTCCACTATCGGGAGATCGAGATTTCGTGCGGGGTTGATATTCTGAACCGGCCTTCCGTCTACAGCTCCAAAAGTAGTCCTTAGTGACTCGTGGTCCCTTACCGCCTCGTTGATGCTTTGGTTGAGTGCTGCAAGATTGAGGCGGCCGGTTATCCGTAAAGGAAAGCAAACGTTGTAAGCGGTGCTCTCAGGCTCTAACTGATACAAGAACCATAATCTCTCTTGCGCGAAAGAGAGTGGAGCCGGTTCATCTGCCGGACGCGCAGGAATCATTCTCGCCGGCGATTCCTCAGCAACGGACCTATTGAGGAGCCGTTCGAGCTCTTGTTGCTTCAGGGCGGAAAGTGCTCCGCGGCGCGACGCGAGTTCTGATCTTCGACGTGCAAGTATGTCGTCTATTTCTGCCATGTTATTCCCAGGGTAGGGTGAGGAGGTTTACGCCCGTAATTCTTCGGCGCGCGCTTGCATCTGTTTGAATACAGATTCGAACAGGACTCCTTCCAAATACGTCCTCGTCGGCAGAATCACTTCTTCAAGTAGATCCCATTCGGTATATGGGCTGACCGGACAGTTGTCCATTCGCCCGACGGTTGTAGTGCTTGTTTTCATGATGCCTGTCCGTTTTGAAGTCTAAGCGACTTCAACCAGCGAGGACTCTGTTTGCACGACCGGTGAGGTGATTGAGACTTGTTGGCCGTCGGATGCCGCGAATGAATGAATTTCTCCGAAGACCGGGTAGAAATCAGGAAACTTTCTTTCGATCAGCTTCAGTCTCGCTTTTTCAAGCGCCTTGCCAGTTTCAAACTCAGGCATGGGCCAGCTAATCGCAATCTCATTTAAACCGTCATGCACGGCTTCGCCGGGAACGTTTATGTCCCAGGTGCTCCACTTGGAACCGATGACGATTTCGACTTGCGGTTTTCCATTCAGTCTTAACGTGATCGAAGTTTCGCGCGGCATGGATTCCGGTAAGCGGCAGGTCAAACAGAGGTGAACGGCGCAACCTGATTCACCTACGAAGATAAACCTCGACTCGGGCCAGTAAGCCCGATAGTACTCGGCGGCCGGCCGGTATCTTTCGTCGGTTCGATGCAGCCACACCAATTCTTGAGACTGGTCCGCAGCGGCGCAGTAGTAGTAATCCAGCAGGTTGGTCTGACCACCGGTTACGCTGTGTTCCTCCAGGCAGATCCGCTCCAGGCGCTCGCGAGCCTCTATTCCAACCTCCTCGAGCTCATCGATAGTCACGTTAAGGAGCAATCTATCCAGCCGCTTTCGATTCAACCGCAACAAATTGCGCATCAGCGGCGACCCTACTTTCCACATCTGCTCCTCTGCTTCACTCATGCGCACCGGGACAGAGGTTTGGGTTTGAAGCTCGAGGTAGTCGAGCATCCACTGGCCGACATGTCGCGAGTGATTGAGAGCGCGGTTACAGAAATATTGGACCAACTCATGAGGTTGCGAGCAGTGGGCATTCGTGATCGCAGCCAGAAATGATGCTTCAGCTTCCGTGTCAGGCGCGGGCGCCATCTGATCACTTATCAGCCCGTGCCGGGATCGATCCACGCCCTGCAGTGCCCGCAGCACACAGGATGCAGCAGCGCCCATCGCCACCCAAATTCCTTCAGTCGTCAGATGACAGTAGTCTAGGAACACCCGACGATCAGGTATTCCGCCCGTGAGATACTCTTTGAACAGCACCGGGAGGTCGATAACTTGAATGTTTTGTTTTCTGGTTTCCTCGCGTACAGCTTCCTGCATCGCGGAGTAGGATCGGGGTACGGTCTCCCTTGACAAGTCCCAACTGGTGGCGTCGCGAGCCAAGGTCAGATATTTTCTCTCGCCCTCAACATCGTCGGCCCGACGCCTGCACTCCGCGAGGATGTAAAAGCCGGCAACGCAGACGCCCTGGTCAATTTCAATCATTCTTTGGGCCGACAGCGTGGCTTTTTCGAAATCCTGATCGTGCAAGGCGCTCTGGGCTTCTTCCATCAACTCGAGCCACTCTTTGTTCAGTCCTTCAGGCAGATAGGGAGCGTTCGTGATTGGGTCATGCCAATCGCGGAGATTGAATTCCGGAATGATCCAGACGAGCGGAACTCCTTTACCCTCGTAGGCCGCCGAAATTTCGCGCACAACGCGCCTCGAAGTGCTCGCGATTTCCGCGTCAATAACCCGTTTTGCTCCGGCAAATCCGTCTTTGCCGATTGCTTCGTCGATTTCGGCAATCCCTGAGGGCGGCGGCTCAGATATGTACCAGTTGTTGCCGGCGAAGATGACCGCGATATTAGGCTCCATTTGGAGCGCGTTGATGGCAACCTCCAGGATTTGGAAGCCGAGATTGGTTCGCGCCAAATCGATGACTTCTACTTTGTCCTCTCCAAACTGCGACTCGAGAATCATCTGAAGCGCCATCGCCGGATTGAATACCGGATCGTAGAGATACCCTCGCGCCACCGACTCGCCGATCAACAACACGCGTGTCTTTTCGCTTTTTGCGTCAATGCGCCCGACGTCTGCCCAGTAATTCCACTCGGGCATAGCCTCCATCCGGCGCACAAAAGTGGCTTTGCCGTTGATGACTTTGCGCCCCCAGATCCCCACGTCATCGCCATAACTTGCTGCCGGCGCACCACCGAGCGCCTCGTCTAAATCCGCCACGCTCACACCGCTAGAGGTTTTGCTGGCGTCGTTTGGCTGACCTCCAAAAAAGCCTGACACGCGGAGCAGACGAACCATCTGAGCCGCGTTGTCGGAAACGGCGGCCCGCGCGATTCGATTAGCAAAAGACTTCAACGACTCAGGCAGAGATTGCATGCTGTGCCTCAATAGTTTGTAGAGCTGCGGATGAAGACTGCGGCCAGCCTTTAGCTGCGGCGACCATGTTCTCGATATGTTTTTGCTGACGGGAACGTTTTTGCTCTTCAGGAAGAGAAGCGATCTCCAGTGTCAACATTTTGTGCGCCTCGCTCATGAACTGTTTGAACTGCCCGAGCGAGATGCCCTTGCCCATGAGATAAGGAATGATCCAGAAATCGAAGGACCATTGCGGCAGCCAAATGGATTCCTTTACGGTCAGAAACATTCGATCTATGTGGTCCATGGCCTCGAGACTGTCCATGGTCGCATGGTTCCAGACGAATCCTTCGCCTTGTATTTTGAATTCCTCGCGCCGGTTTTGAATGGGTGTGCCGGGTTCGCAATACCACATTTGGGAGCGGTAGTAGTCGGGCTTTGTCTCACGAATGAAGTCAATTGTCTCCTGAACGGTGGCTTCGGTCTCTCCCGGGAAACCGGTGATCATCGATGCAAACGTCAGGATGCCGTATTGGCGCAACCACTCGATTCCCTTCTGATACTTTTCGACCGTGGCCGACTTGTTCATGTTTGTTAGGATTGACGGCGAACCTGATTCGACGCCGAGAAACACACCATGGCAGCCGCTTTGCGCCATTAAATCGATCGCTTCTTCATCGGAGTTGCTGCAGCGAAAATACGAGAACCACCTAAGGTTGTATTTCTTCCGGATGATCATCCGGCAGATTTCTTTGAAGCGCGGAAAAGGAACATTGAAGGTGTCGTCGATGAACACGGCATTCGTCACGTTACCCAGCCGCTGCATTGAATCAAGTTCATGCTCGATCGTTTCCAGACTCGCCAGCGTTAACGCGCCCGCTCTGGTGGGATAGTTGCAGAATGAACATTTGAAGGCACAACTGCGAGCGGTTCTGGTCTGAATGGTGGCTCCAAGGGCCTGCTCCGGAAAGCCTCCCCAGTCGACCACGTTCTCGTCGAGCGAATTGTTTTCGGCGGAGATCTTTGTGCGCCTGAGCGTGCCGTTTTCGAAATAGACGAGGTTGGGAACGGAACCGAGATCATCCCCGTTTTTCAGGCAACCTACAACTTGAGAAAGCGTTAGCTCCCCCTGCCCTTCGATGACATAGATATCCGCGCCAATATCTTCAACAGCTGTAGCAAACTCCTCGCCGCGATAATTCCGGTGGTGATTCGAGATGAGCGGCCCGCCGACGATGATCTTCACTTTGCTGTTGTGCTGCCGGATAAACTCCACCATTTCATTAACCGGCAGATTCACGACGTAGAAGGTAGTGGTGATCGCTACGCACAATGGATCCTCGGCGAGAAAGTCAATCAGGCGCTGTTTCTCGTATTGAAAGAGATTAATGTATTGCGTTTGAAAGCCTCTTCGCCTCAGAAACGTAGTGAGGTAGGCCGCCGCGAGGTTGGGAATGTCGCCAGATTTGTAAGCCGCCTCGGGGGCGGAGTCATTGGCTCCTCTGGCCAGCGAACTAACGTGATTCATCAGTCCGACATAATCGAGTTTCTTATCGCCAAGATCGACGAAACTGAATTTCAGATCGCGATATGCTTCAGTGTTCTCTCCGTACTTCCGGAGAAAACTTTCATATCCGTCAAAGGGAATCTCGTTATACCCAATGACCACACAATCGAGTTTCGAGGCCATCTGATTTTCCTTGAGAAGCCTGCGAGGATTAGGCCACAGCTTGGGAGACTGCGACCGCCACCAATTCGTGAGGGCTTTCAGCGACTGGCGCTACGCTCGACGCGGTGAACGAATGTATTTCGCCGAAGATGGGATAGTATTCCGGGTACTTCTGCTGGCACAGCTTATTGATCACTTCGCTGAGCGCCTCATCGGTCCGAAAGTCCGGTATCGGCCAATGCACCTCGATTTCATTAACCCCATCACGGGTGACGTCCGCCGGAACACTG
>WNFS01000489.1_pt1 | contig 40914 bp, 41 predicted proteins | sample 5400141 | NCBI WGS metagenome assembly WNFS01 (sample SAMN13153358, study PRJNA577476) | soil metagenome | isolation source: 60 cm saprolite under Madrone tree | place: USA:California | collected 2016-06-14
CTCATCCGCCACATCGAGCGGTACCTCGCCGAGTGGAATGCGCACCCGACCCCCTTTGTGTGGACCAAAGAACCTGCCGACATCATCCGCAAAGCCCTCCGGCGTGCTCGTTAACATGACTTCGCGGACGCAACACTAGTAGCCCTTTTGCTTGTCGATGAGGGCCAGCAGGGGCCGGCCGTCGCGGCGGCGGCGGAGGTTCTCGCAGAAGGTGGCGATGACTCGCCCCGCGCGGCGCGGCGAGCCACCCGCGGTGTGCGGCGTCACGATGGCCCGCGGGTGGCGCCACAGCGGATGGTCCTTGGGCAGCGGCTCCGGATCGGTGACGTCGAGACCCGCGCCCCAGATGAGTCCTTCCTCGAGGGCGGCCAGCACATCCTCGCCGCGGATGATCTCGCCCCGGGTGACATTGATGATGATGGCGTGCCGCTGCATCTGGGCGAAGCGCTCTCGCGTGAAGAGATGGTGGGTGGCCTTGGTGAGGGGAAGACAGATCACCACCACGTCGGAGGCGCGCAGAAGATCCGGCAGACGATCGGCGGGCCAGATGGCTTCGACGCCCGGCTCCGGTGCGACGTCTTCGATGTCCACCCCCAGCACCCGCATGCCGAAACCCAGCGCCCGCTTCGCCACCGCGCGTCCCGTGCCTCCGAACCCCACGATGCCCATGGTCTGCTCGAAGAGCTCGCGCTGATAGACACGGATGGGCTCGCGCAGCTCGTACTCGGGGGTGCGGATCGCGGTATGAAGGCCGCGCGTGAGGGCGAGGAGCAGCGCGAACGCATGCTCGGCGAGGTGGATGCCCACGTCGCCCTTCTCGCTGGCCAGGGGCACGGCATGGTTCACGAGCTCAGTGGTGAGGATACTGTCGACGCCCGCCCCGATCGAGTGGTAGTAGACGATCCGCTTGGCGAGGTCGAAGTTGTCGGCGTGCACGCGCCCGAAGATGATGTCGGTGTCCGGCAGCTCGCGGCGCTGCGCGGCGCTGTCCTTGACCTCGACGATGCGGGAGCCGGGGCCTGCCGCCTCGAGGATATTGGCGCGGTCCTTGTCGCTCAGCGAGGAGACGATCAGGTTGGGGACGAAGAGAATCTTCATGGGACCGTGGCTCACTTGATCAGGCCGTAGAACTTCCCCGCGTTCTCGCAGGTGATCTTGTGCGTCACCTCCGCGGGCAGGTGGCCGAACTGCTCCGCGATGTACTTGGAGGACTCGGGCCACACCCCGTCCCCGTGCGGATAGTCGGAGCCCCACATGAGGGTCTCCACCCCCATGTCGCCGATGAGCTTGGTGCCGATGCGATCGAACTGGAAGGTCGCCTTGCACTGCCGGCGCCAGTAGTCGCTCGGCTTCATGGTGAGTCCGAGATCGTGGAAGCGGTCCTCCCACTCGAAGTCCATGCGGTCGAGAGCATAGGGAATCCAGCCGATGCCGCTCTCGCCGAAGGCGATGCGCACGCGCGGGTAGCGTTCGAGCACGGCCGCGCCCACGATGGCGGCGAGGATGTTCACGAGGTTCATCTGGAAGGCGGAGACCACGGTGAAGAAGGCGGCGCGGCGGGTCAGCCCCTTCTGCTTTTCGAGCACATCGGGAGAGAGGGCCGGGAAGGTATGGAAGTGCAGGGGCAGCCCCACCTCGTTCACGGCCTGCCACAGCGGCTCCCAGACGGGATGCCACATGGGCTCCATGTCCCAGGAGCAGGAGAGCTCCACGCCGCGCACGCCTGATCCGGCCACGCGCTTGATCTCCTTCACCGCCGCGTCGATATCGCCGTAGGGCAGGCAGGCGAGGCCGATGTAGCGATCCGGGTCATGCCGGATGAAGTGGGCGAGCCAGTCGTTGTAGATGCGGAACATCTCCGTGGCCGCCTCGTGGTCGTCCAGCCGCGTGGCCGCGCCCAGGATGCCGTAGAGCACCTCCGCCTGCACGCCGTCGCGATCCATGTCCTTGGCGCGGAGGACGGGATCCGACGGGCGGCGAATGCCCTTTCGGCCGTCCTCGTAGAGTCCCGTCTTGGCCATGATGTCCACCCGGTGGTGCATGCCGGGAACGTACTTCGCGCCGGCGGGGCCCACCCCGTTCATGAGGCCGAAGGACGTGCCGTTCCTGCTCGTCCAGTACGGTCCGTCGGGCCCGTCGGTGACAAAGGGCATGCGGGCCTTCATGGAGGCGGTGGCGTTCGAGGTGAAGAGATCGGGCGGAATCCAGGGGAGATCGATGTGGCAGTCGGCGGAGATGCGCGTGTAGTTCATGGGGTCATCCTCCCTGGATGCGGTTCACGGCTTGAGGCGCAGATCCTCATAGGGGGCAGAGTACGGGTAAAAGGGAATCAAGGCGAGAGCCGGCTCTTCCACCCGCGGTCCCACCCCGCGGATGAACCCGTTCTCCCAGGGGCGAGGGAGCGAGTCATCACATGGAGATGGCGGCGCGGGAGATATGGCTCGAGCCGCTCTGATGCTGGAGCCAGTCCGCCTGCCGGAATCCTTCCGAGATGCGCTCGAGAGGGAAGACGTGCGAGACGATGCGTTCGAACGGGAAGCGACGGAGATTGCGGCGCAGGAACGCGAGCGACTGCTCGAGGGCCCACGGCGAGTAGTTGGAGGTCGCCACGAAGCGGGCATTGCCGCGCACGAGGGCGGTGGCGTCATAGGAGAAGACGTTGCCGGGAGCGATGCTGCCCACCTCGAGATAGCAGCCGCCGCCCCGCAGCATGCGCAGCCCCTCGGGAATCACGTCGGGATAGCCCACGAGGTCGGCGACCACGTCCGCGCCGAATCCATCCGTCAGCTCCTTCACCGCCTCCACCCGCCGATCCGCCGTGGTCAGCTCCGCGGTGCTCAGGGCGTGGTCGGCCCCGAATGCGCGGGCCAGCTCGAGGCGCTCGGTCAGTCGGTCGATCACGATGATCCGGTCGGCGCCCATGTCGCGCGCCACCGCCACCGCGTTGATGCCGAGGCCGCCCGCGCCCTGGATCACCACCGAATGCCCGGCGCGGAGCCCGGCCCGCCGCAGGCCGTAGAGCACCTGGGAGAGCGCGCAGTTGCTCGGAGTGGCGATGTCGTCCGAGATCTCGTCGGGAATCCTGAAGACGAAGTGGCCGGGGCGAAGGTAATAGTAGTCGCCGTAGGCATTGTTGAAATAGGGCGGCGTCCCCGCCACCCGATTGGCCCGGCCCTTGCGCGGACAATTGCCCATCTCGTCGTGGAGACAGACGGGACAGCGGCCGCACGGGAAGAAGTAGAGATAGGTGACGCGGTCGCCCTCACGCAGGGGCTGGCCCATGGAATCCGCAGTCACGCCCGCGCCCAGACGCTCGACTCGCCCGCACATCTCGTGGCCGAACGTGAGGTCCTGGGGGCTCGCGCCGTAGGTCTCCTTCATCTCGCCGCGCCAGATGTGCAGATCGGATCCGCACACTCCCGCCCGGGTGAGACGCACGAGGAGGGCACCAGGCTCGACATCCGGCACCGGATACTCCCGTAGATCGAACTCCCCGCCGTACGCCCGCAGCACCGCCACCCGTCCCTTCATCGGAGACCTCCTCCTTCTATGGCTGGCTTCTATGGCCGGCTTCTATGGCCGGCGCGCTGACCACACGATGGCGTGCAAAGGAATCCGTGCCGGGGGATCGCCGAGCTCGGCCGCGACCGCGGCGGCCGTGGCCCGCTTGATGTCTCCCAGCGCCTCGGGGCGGCGCGCCATGATGGCGTCGAGGATCGGATTGCCCTCGATGAGGCCGGTGGCCGCGTCGGCCGCGGAGGGACTCGCCCCTGACTTCTCGAGCGGCGTCACCTCGATCTGCCCGAAGCCGGCCTCCGCCAGCATCTTCCGGATCGGGGCCGGGTCGTGGAGGCTGTACGGCACGGAGTAGAACAATGGGGGGTCGGCCGGGAAGAATCGGCCGACCGTCTCGTGGGCGATCCGCGCGACGGGATTCCTGGCGATGGCATCCCACACGCTGAAGAGGTAGTGGCCGCCTGGTTTGAGCACGCGAAAGACCTCGCGGATGCTCGCCGCCTTGTCGGGGAAGAACATCAGCCCGAACTGGCAGACCACGACATCGAAGGACTTGTCGGGGAACGGAAGCTTCATGGCATCCACCGGCTGCCATTCGACGTGCTCGTTGCCCGCCGGCATCTGGGCGCGCCCGTGCGCGATCATCGCCTCGTTGAGATCGGTGGCCACGATGGACCCGTGGCCGCGGAGCCGATCGGCCAGCCGCCGGGTCACGATGCCGGTGCCGCACGCCGTCTCGAGAATTCGCATACCCGGTATCACGGAGATCCGCTCGGCCAGGTCGTCGGCAAACCCGTGGAAGAGAATAGGTCCGAGATGGCGGTCGTAGTTCCTGGGAATGTCACCCACGAAGGCCGCGTTCCGGTCCGCCACCGCGCGACCGCCTACGCGCACCACTCGCGCGGGCCGTCGTCGGCATAGCCGCACTGCTCGCACGGGCTGTAGTAGTGGTTGGCGGGCGGCATGGCGCAGGCCAAGCGCAGTGAGAGCCCGTCGCCCACGTTCCGGATATGGTGCACGGTGCCGCGCGGCACCCAGACGATCTCGTCCTTGGTCGCCTTGAACACGGCTCCCCCCGTGAGCTCCCATTCGAGCTGCCCCGCGAGGACGACCCACCACTCGTCGAATTCCCGGTGCCAGTGCGGGCGATTGCCCCCTCCGGGCGGGCTCGCGATGAGGGTGACGAGCTGGCGCTCGTCGGCGATGATCCGCCTTGACCACGGCGGGGGGCCCATGGCGGCGACGAGGTCGGCGACACGCGTATGGAGCACGTTGGGCCACGTGCTACCGGCCGCCGTGGGCGGACGAGGCCCGTCCGCCAGCTTGTCGATGACGATCGAGACTGCGGTGTCTCCGAGAGCCATGGCGGTCGGGTCCGGCGATCAGTTACGGAACGAGGGATCGATGCGATCGAGACGGCGCAACAACCCCGGCCACACCAGGCCGCCCCGGGTCCCGCCCGGCCGATCGGCATTCTGCATGCGCGCATGCGAGTCGTCGATCACTTCCTTGGGCACGGGGATGAGCTCGCCGCCTCCCGACTGCGCGCGTACCTGGATGGCGCACGAGGTCTCGAGGTAGTACATGGACACGAACGCTTCGGCCACCGTCTCGCCCACGGTGAGGAGGCCGTGGTTGCGAAGAATCAGCGAGTTCTTGTCTCCGAGGTCCGCCACGAGGCGCGGCTTCTCGTCGTCACGCAGGGCGGGGCCTTCGAAATCGTGATAGCCCAGGCTCGCCAGCACCGAGATCGAATGCTGCGAGATGGGCAGGAGGCCCGCCCGCTGCGTCGACACGGCCACTCCGCTCGCGGTATGCGTGTGCAGGACGCACTTGGCGTCGTGGCGGGCCCCGTGAATGGCGCTATGGATGATGAAGCCCGCGGGATTCACGGAAAACTGCGAGTCGTCGAGCTTTCTGCCGTCCTGGTCGATCTTGACCAGGCTCGAAGCGGTGATCTCGTCGAAGAACACGCCGTACGGGTTGATGAGGAACTGGTCCTGCGTCCCCGGCACCCGGGCCGTGATGTGCGTGAAGACCAGATCCTCCCAGCCGTAGCGAACCACCAGCCGGTAGCAGGCGGCGAGATCCACCCGCACCGCCCACTCCTCGGGTGACACCTTGTCCTTCATCGACGGGATATGGAGGGCTGGGTCGGCCATGGCGGCGATCTCCTCTCGATGGATGAAAGCCTCACTCCTCGCGCAGTGCCCGTACTTTATCACGGGCGGAATCGCTCTGGCCTGGCGACTCCGGCCCTCCCTCTGCTAAACTTCCGCCCAGCTTTCTCGGAGGCTGGCCCAGAGGAGACAGGAAATGGAGTTGTTCATCTTTGCGCGATTTCACACGCGTCCCGGCAAGGAGGGCGCGGTGGCAGAAGCGTTGCGCGACACCGTCGCTCCGTCGCGTGAGGAGCCGGGCTGCCTGGAAATTCATGCTTTCCGGTCGATTCGCGACCCTCGGCTCTTCTACATTCATTCCCGCTGGAAAGACGAAGCGGCCTTCGAGAATCACGCGGGTTTGCCGCATACGGTACGCTTCGTGGAACGCGTGCAGCCGCTGATCGATCACCCGCTCGACGTCACCCGGGCCGAGCAAATCGGCTGAATCGGCGCGCGATCCACGCGATTCACCGACGTGTACTACGCTTAGATGCCCCCGGTCACGTCGATGGTGACGCCGGTGACGAAATCCGCGTCGGCCGAGGCGAGGAAGCAGATCACCCGCGCCTGGTCGCGAGCTTCGGCCATGCGACGGAGCGGGGTGCGGGCCACCTCCTGCGCCTGCTCGTCCGCCGATCGCTGCTCCCATCGCGGGCGAATGCGCTCGGTCAGCGTCATGCTGGGAGCGATGGCGTTCACGGTGATGCCGAACGGCCCCAGCTCCTGCGAGAGCTTCCTCGTGAACGCGATGATGCCGCCCTTGGCCGCCGCATAGGCGCTGCTGCTGCTCGCGCTGATCCCCCGCCCCGCGATGGACGAGATGTTCACGATCTTGCCCCCGCGCTGTCGCTTCATCACCGGCACCAGCGCACGGCAGAAGAGAAAGGTCCCGTCGAGATTGAAGGCGAGGAGCTGCTGCCACTCCGGGAGGGTGAGCTCATCCACGGTCGCGGCGGGCCGGGGGATGATGGTGCTTCCCCCCACCGCGTTGACGAGGATATCGATGTGGCCGTGATCACTCGCCGCGCGCTCCACCACGTTGTCCACCTGCGTGGCATCGAGCGCGTCGGCACGATGCGCGTGCGCGCGACCGCCCGCGGCCTGGAGGGCGCCGATCATGTCCTTCAGCCGGCCCTCGTCCGTGTCCACGGCCACCACGGTGCCCCCCTCGGCGCTGATGATCTCGGCGGTGGCGCGACCGATGCCGCTCGCCGCCGCCGTGATGAGCGCCACTCGACCGTCGAAGCGCATGTTCCTCTCCTCCTCAGGCGGCGGCGGGGGCCGGCCCCTTCGCCTCTTTGATGCTCACGGGGGCATTGGCCTCGAACGGGCTCCAGAGGCCGAGCTCCTTCCCCATCTCGCGGACGACGGGCAGCACCTCCTGGCCGAGCAGACGGATACAGCTCGTGGCATCGGCGTTGCCCACGAAGCCGTCGCTCGTCCAGAATCCCATGATGGAGGGACGTGTCTCCTCGAGGAGGCGGCGAATCTTGGGGATGACCGTCTTGGGCGTGCCCGCGATGATCTGCTGATCACGGATCTGATCCTCGAAGGCCGCCGCCCGCGGATTCGCTCCCCGGCCCACCGCGAATTCCACGAAGGCCTTGCGGTACGAGGGCGAGAAGTACCCGGAGGGCGTCCGCTTCGGCGGCCACGGAATCGTAGAGCTCCCAGATCTTCTTGGTGGCGTCGATGGCGGTGCTGAGCGCGATGTACGGGTAGCGCTGGCGGGCCGCCCAGATGATGGTCTCCTTGCTCAACACACCGGGAATCCACACGCGGGGATGAGGCTTCTGGAGAGGGAGCGCCCACGGATTCACCACGCGGTGCTGGTAGTGCGTGCCCTCCCAGCGGAACGGCCCCGGCTGCGTCCACGCGCGAATGATCAACTCGTGGGCTTCTTCGAAGCGCTCGCGATTGAAGGCGGGGTTGACGCCGGTGGCGAGCTGCTCCTGGCCGCCCCCCCGGACGAAGCCCGACACGAGGCGGCCGCGGGAGACCATGTCGATCATGGCCAGCTCTTCGGCGAGACGCACCGGATTGTCGGCGAGGGGCAACGGATTGCCGAGGAGCACCAGCTTCACCCGCTTGGTCATGGCGGCGAGGATCGAGGCGAAGACATTGCACTTGGCCTGCATGCAGAACGGCGCATTGTGATGCTCGTTCAGCATGATGCCGTCGAAGCCCACCTCTTCCGCGAGCTTGTAGTGCTCGAGGTATTCGTTGTAGAGCCGGCTGCCCGCCACGGGATCGAAGTGCTTGTTCGAGAACATGAGGGCGGTGGCGCCGAACTCCCGACCCGCTTCCACCGGATACGCCGACATCGGCTGCTCGGTGAAGTACATGAGGTGCATGCTGGTCTCCCCGATCAGAATCGGGCCCCGCTGGGCCCGCCCCGCCTCACGATCCGGCGGCGAATTCGCTGATGAGCTTTGCGAGCGCTTCGGGCTGCTCCATGTCCACGAAGTGACCGGCCTTCTCGATCACGGCGAGGCGGCTCCCCGGGAGGGCCCGCGCGTACTCCTCGCCGCATTCGAGCGGCACCACTTTGTCCCCGCGCCCCCACACGATCAGGGCACGAGAGCGCACGCCCTCGAGCAGATGCGGGAGGGTCGGGTTGTACATATAGGGCTTCCACGCGATCCGGAACGTCATCTCGCGATTGAGGTCCCATTGCTCGAGCTGGGGCGTCGACGGGTCGGCGCCGTACAGCCGATCGAAGGCGCTCTGGTCCTCGAAGCCGGCGCGAACATATCCGATATAGCTCACGAGCGCCTGGTCGAGGATCTCACCCTGCGCCGGCTTCACGCCCATGGCTCCCACGAGAACGAGCCGGCGAAAGGCCTGGGGCGCCATGGTCGCCATCTCCGCCGCGATCCAGCCGCCGAAGCCCAGGCCGACGAGGGAAACGTGGCCGAGCTCGAGGGAAGCGAGGAGGCCCTGGTACATCACCGCGACGTCGCGGACGGAGCGCATCCACGTCGGCCGCTCCGATCCGTCGTAGCCCGGATGCGAGGGCAGGTAGACGGTGAACCGCTCGGCGAGGGCATCGTAAAACGGCAGGCGATCGAGGCTCCCGATGTCGTGGTGTAGGAGAAGGAGCGGATCGCCCGCCCCGCCTTTCCGTAATCGGAGTGTCGCTCCGGACAGCTTGACGTCTTCCGTGGTCCACACGGCTTCGCTGGTGAGGGTCATGGGCGTGAGGATACCTCAGATACGTTCGAGGATGTGGAGCCCGCGCCCCCGGTCGATGAGGTAGAGGAGTCCGCGGTCGTCCACTTCCACGTCATTGCTGGAGACGCGGGAATGTCCTTGAGGCGGCTCGGGCAGGAAGTGGGCGACCTCTCGGGGCGCATGCGGCTTGGCGATGTCCACGATGCGCAGGCCGTGGGCGAACCACGCCACGGGGATGTCCGTTCCCGTCACGCGCTCGCACGGCTGGTGGCAGCCCGTGAACTCCGGCTGCGGCTGGCCGTCGACGCCCGCAACCTGGAAGCTCGCGAAGGGAACCGGCCGCCGCTCGTCCGTGATGTCTACGAGCCACAGGAACGACGGGGGACCGGGCTCGAGCTTGGCCACGTCCTCGTCGGCCACGATGAGGAGCCGCCGGCCGTGGAGGGGAAACGGCAGGGGCAGGGCGGTGTGCGTCGGGGTGATGAAGGGCGGACTCCAGTCGAGTCCGGACAGGAGCCGCGGCCGCGCCATGTCCTCGATGTCGAGGATGACGAATCCCCCGTGCCAGTAGCTGACGTAGAGACGATTGTCGAGGCGAATCGGATGATGGCAGCGATGCTGCCGTCCCGACCACGAGGGCGTCTCGCCCCCCGCCGTCCACTGCCCCGGCATCCACCATCGCCCGATCTCGCGCGGGCGGGTCGGGTCCATCAGGTCGAGGATCATGACGATGTTGCCGAGATAGCCGTCCATCTCCGGCGAGACGTAGGCGAAGCGCCCGTCGAAAGTGAAGCGGTGGACACCCGCACCCCCGCACGGCCAGAAGGCGATCTCGCGCGGCCGGCTCGGCTGGGATACGTCGAAGATGCCGAGACCGGTGAGCGCGCCCGCGGGAGGCTGATGGGCAGGCTGGGCCTCGCGATTCACGAGCATGAGGCCGTTGCCCGCGCGGACCTTGTGCGAGTGGGTGCCCGTGGGCACCTCGAGGGTGGCGAGCTGCCGCGGCGCGGCGGGATCGCTCACATCGACGAGCGTCGTCCCGTGGGGCGCCTTCATGTGCGCGATGTATGCCACGCGCCCGTCGACGACCACCTGGCCGCCGCCCGGGCAGTCGAAGTACGCAACCTGGCGCAGGCCAAGCGCGCTCGCGCGAGGACCGTCGCTCATGCGGGCGGGTCTAGCGCAGGTTGTAGAGCTTGATCACGTTCTCCGACGTGATCTTCCGCCGCACGCTCTCCGACAGCATGCCCAGGTTCTTCTCGATGAACTTCCGCGAGTCGGGCCAGAGGCAGTCGGGATGCGGATAGTCCGCGCCCCAGATGATGTTGTCCTCGCCCACGAGGGCCGGTCGAAGACGTAGGGCAGCCACGTCACCCCCGATTCGCCGAGGACGAACTTGAAGTCCGGGTACTTCTCGCAGGCCCCGGAGGCGATCAGCGACACGAACACCTCCATGGTGTCGAGCTGGAAGAGGGCGGAGCGCACGAGGCGCCACTGGATCATGTACTCCTTCTCCATCTCCGGGGTGTCGGGCGTGCGCAGCCCCTTGAAGCCCGTGGAGTGGAAGGAGATGGGGAAGTGGCACTCCGCCGCGGCTTCCCACAGCGCATACCAGTCGTGGTGATACAGGGGCAGGCTCATGCGCTTGAAGGCGAGATCGCCGCCCCGGAGCCCCATCTTGGCGCAGCGGCGCACCTCGGCGGCGGCCACGATCGGGTCGTTGTTGGGGATGATGGCGAGGGGGAAGATCCGGTTGGGATCGGAGCGCTTGGCGAAGTCCGCCGCCCAGTCGTTGTAGACCTGGTTCGCCCACGCCCGCTGATCACCGGCCGCGATGAGGTCGTTGATCATCAGGCAGCCGTAGACCACCTCGGCCTCCACCCCGTCGCGATCCAGATCGGCCAGTCTGAGCTCGGGTGTGGTGGGCCGCGGCTGGGCGCCCCGGCGATAGTCCCATTCGAAGCCGTAGTCCTTCATCTCGTCGATATGGCCGAAGCTTCCCTTCTGGTACTTGAGGAAACCGGGTCCGACGCCGTTCCACATCCCCTTGTCCTGCGCGTCCACGAACCAGTGGAGCCCGTCTTCGAGCTCTTCCACCCGGGGTACGAGGAGCTTCCACTTGGCCGGCGCCTGCGCCGACCAGAGATCGGGGGGGCAATAGGTCAGGTCGATGTGGTTGTCACCGGAAATGAGTCGCTCGGCCATGGGACCCTCCTTGTCTGGGTAGGCAGGAGTCTAGGCTCACTCGGAGACCGTGTCAAAAGCTATCCTTCAGGAAGTCGCGCACGGCCGGGTCCTCGCTGAGACCCACCGCGCGGGCATAGGCTCGCCTCGCCTCGGCCGTTCGCCCGACCCGCTTGAGCAGATGGCCGCTGAGCGCCCAGTAGGGCTGGAGCGCGACGTCCTGACGGCTCAGAGGAACGTACGATCCACGTGTATCGCGGCGCGCCCCTCGCCCGCCTGGCGTGCCTACCCCTATGACGTGCGACCGGCCCCCGTTTCGACAGCGGCCCTAGTTCGTCAGGCCCTCGCGAGCCAGCGCTTCGCGGAGCCTATTCTCCTCGACGCGGACCTGCACGCCCGCTCGCTCCTCCTGGAGGCTCATGGGAATGCGCGAGTCGCGCTCGCCCCAGCCGCGGTTCAGCGCCTCCGTCAGCTCGGCCAGCGCGAGATTCGCCATGCGCATGGGCACCCCCTGCTCGCGGCCGAGCTGGGTGGCGAGGCTCACGTCCTTGTGGGCGAGGCGCAGGGCGAAGTTCGGCGGATCGTACTTGCCGCGGAAGAACTGGTGCGGCATCCGGTCGAAGGTGCGCTGGCGCCCGAGCGCACCCTGGCGCACCGCCTCCCAGAGGGCGAGCGGCTCCACCCCCGCCTTCACGCCCATGGTGAAGACTTCCGCGAGCGCGGTCTGAATCGCGTAGCCGGCGCAGTTGTGCACGAGCTTGGTGACGGAGCCGGCGCCGATGGGCCCCACGTGAACGGCCTGGTCTCCGATGGAGTCGAGCACCGGCTTGTGGCGGAGGAAGACGTCCTTGTCGCCCCCCACCCAGAGCGCGAGCTTGCCCGTGCGCGCCCCGCTCGGCCCTCCGCTCACCGGCGCGTCGAGGAGATGCACGCCCTTCTCGGCGAAGAGGCCGTGCACGCGTCGGACCACCGACGGCGAGTTGGTGGTGAGATCGAAGTACGTCTTGCCTTTGCTCATGCCGCTCAAGAGGCCGTCCTGACCGAGAGCGACCGCTTCCATCTCGGGCGGGCCGGGCAAGGAGGTGAGCACCACCTCGGTCGCCTCGGCGACCTTGCGCGGCGTGTCCGCCCACGTGGCGCCCGCGGCCAGATGAGGGGCCGCCGCCTCGCGCCGGATGTCGTGCACCACCGCCTCGTAGCCGCCCTTGATCAGATTCGACGCCATGCTGGCGCCCATGATTCCGAGCCCGATGAATCCGACCTTCATGGTCGCTCCTCCTCGAGAGTTATGGCTTCGCTTCGAAAACCTTGGTGGCGATGCGGGCCGCCGTCATGGCGGTGGGCCAACCGGAATAGAACGCCAGGTGGGTGATGACTTCGCCGATCTCGTCCTTGGTCACGCCGTTGGCGAGAGCGCGCTCGAGGTGACCCTTGAGCTGGTCGCCCCGGTACATGGCCACGAGGGCGGCCACGGTGACGAGGCTCCGGTCGCGCTTGGACAATCCCGGGCGCTCCCACACGTCGCCGTACAGCACCTTCTCGCTCAGGTCGATGAGCTTGGGCACCGTGCCGCGCACTTCGTCTCTCGCCGAGGTTGCCGATGCGGGCGTGGCCATGTCTTTCCTCCTGTCGAACGATCCCTCTCCCTCCGGGGAGGGAGAGGGCAGGGTGAGGGTGGCGGCTCCGTTCAGGCGATCTTGATGATGCCGGGCTCCATTTGCTGGAAGCGGTCGGCCACCTGCGGATCGTGGCCGGCCACCACCAGCTTCTCCTTCCCGGCCAGCGCGTCGATGGTCTCGAAGGCGTCGAGCATCTCGGGGAGGCTGGTGATGATCTGCACGGGCTGGCGCGTTTCCACGTTGTGGTAGAAGTGCGAGGCGTCGGAGGTGAGCACGACCGGGCCGCGCTTGGTCTCCACACTGACGATCTGAAGCCCGGCCGTGTGCCCGCCCACCCGATGCACGCGGAGCCCGGGGAACACCTCGCGGTCACCCTCGACCATGCGGATGCGCTGGTCGTAGTTGAGGGTCACCAGCCCGGCCAGAGCATTCACGTTGGCGGAGCCGCGAAAGGCCGGGGTGCTGCCGTAGGGCCCCGTCCAGAACGACACCTCTTCCTTCTGGATCCAGAACTCCGCGCTCGGGAAGAGACTGTGCCCGGCCCAGTGATCGTAGTGAAGGTGCGTGATGAGGCACAGGGGCACGTCCGCCGCCTTGATCCCCGCGCGCTCCACCATGGAGGCGGGGGTGACGTAGTTCCGCATCCCGCGCTTCTGGGCCTCGTCGCCGAGAAATCCCGTGTCGACGAGCACGGGCTGGGGGCCCCCGAGAATGAGCCAGACGAAATAGTGGAGGGTGAGCTTGTCGTGCGACGACTCGCGGTAGAAGAACTGGCACTTCGTGGTATCCCGTTCCGAATACTTGAGCGCGTAGACGTCGTACATGTGTGCCCTCCCAGAACCGGGAGTCTACCTTAGATCTGGCCGAAGAAGGTCAGGTACTCCGCGCGGAGAAAGCGCTCGAGAAGCAGGAGAAGGGCGGCCCCCGGCGCCATCAGCACGAGCGCGGTCACCGAGGCGATCTGCATCTCGTAGCCCTGGCTCGCCGTGTACATGTACACGGGCAACGTGGTGACGAACGGCGCGCCCACGAGGAGCGTGCCCGTGAACTCGTCCAGCGAATAGAGAAAGACGAGCAGCGCGCTCGCCACGAGCCCCGGCACGGCCAGAGGGAGGGAGACGGTCAGGAAGGCCCGGGTCGTCGAGGCGCCCAGGTTGTACGCCGCTTCTTCGAGCGATGAATCGATGGACCGGAACACCGCAGTCATGGTCCACACCGCGAACACGAGGCCACCCACCAGATGCACGAGCACGACGCCGGAAACCGTGCCGGCCAGACCCCAGCGATAGAATTCGCGCGTGGCCGCCGCGAACACTGGGAGCTGCGGGAAGGCTTGAGGCAGGAGGAAGGCGAGGAGCACGAGGGTGCGCCCGGGAAAGCTGAGCCGGGCCAGCGCATAGCCGAGCGGCACCGCGCAGGCGAGAGCGGCCACCGTGACGATCACCGCGATGAGCAGACTCATCTTGAGCGGGTCGAGGAAGTCGCCCGTGAGCATGCGTGACCAGTAGCGGAGACCCAGCCGCTGCGGCCACCCCGCGGGATAGGTCCAGCGCTCGGCCAGCGACCAGAGGAGCAGGCTCAGGAGCGGTCCCACGATGACGAAGGCCGCGAGGACGAGCGCGACCAGCCGCGCAGTGAGCCCGCCGAGGGTACGCCTAACGGGTGAGCCGTCGGACATAGACGAGGGCCGCGCCCATGGCCAGGAGATACGAGATCACGCCGAGGGCGGAGGCGGTCTCGAAGTCGCCGTGCTGGCCAAACCGGTAGTAGACGTCGATCATGAGCATCTGCGCCCCGCCGCCGCGCCCCAGCATCAGCGGGATGGAGAACGACGCGAGCATGGAGGAGAAGATCAGCACCGCGCTCACCGCGAGGGCGGGCACGGCCATGGGCACGAGGATGTCGCGGGTGACGCGCCCGGTGCCGCTCCCGAGCTGCCGGGCGGCCTCGAGGAAGCTTTCGTCGACGCCGCGGAACGCTCCCAACATGAGAAGCGCGGCGAGCCCGAAGTGCTTCCACGCGAGGGCCACCGCGATCCCCAGCCACGAGGTGGCGAAGCCGGGGAGATACGGGCTCCAGAAGACGCGGAGGGCATGGCCCACCACCACGAACGGCACGAAGAGGGGCACCTTTAACAAGAATTCCACGGGGCCGAAGGCCCGCACGCGCAGCCATCCGCAGAGCGGGATGGCGAGAACGAGGGTCAGCGCCGATCCCGCCGCGGCCACGCCTACCGTGTACAGCACATCCCGCGCATAGAGCCGCCAGACCGTCCAGTAGTTCGCGAGCGTCCACTGCCCGTCCCGCGAGAGGCTGGCCACGACCGAAATACCCACCGGCCACAGGAAGATGGCGCCGAGTATGGCGAGGGGTGGGCTACACGCGGCGACCCAGAGAAGACGCTCGGATCCTCTTATCGGACGATCTCCTCGTAGGCGAGGGTGATCATGTCGTGGTACTCCCTGAGCGGCATCTGGCGGGAGTAGCGCGCGAGATCCTGCGCCGACACGCCCTTGAAGAGGAGCTCGCGGCTCTTGGCATTGATGAGGGGCAGCACCTTGTCGGGATCCACGCCCGGGTACCAGCCGAAGCGCTCCACGATGGCCCGCGCCTGGACCTCCGGCGTGGCGATGTAGTCGATGTAGCGCGCGGCCATATCGCGGCTGGCCGCCTCGCGCGGCACCACGAGATAGAGTGGGTAAATGGGCAGGCCGGGCGCGGGCAGCGACGGCGTCACCGCCTGGTCCATACGCCCCTCGTTCTTCCAGGCCACGAGCTGATCGATCCACACCACGCCCATCCAGATCTCGCCCCGGTTGAGCGCATCGAGGGTGCCTGCATTGCCGTTGGTGATCACCACGCCCTTGTTGAAGTCGCGGAGCGCGGTGATCGCCTCGCGGATGGCCCCGTCCTTGCCCTTGTCCACCGGGCCCTGCGTCAGCTGCTGATAGAGGCGGGTCTTCCAGTACACCCAGCCCATGGTGAAGCCGACGCCCGACACGCCACCCTTGATGCCGTTGTAACCGAAGCGATTCGGATTGGCCTTCACCCACGCCGCGAGCTCGTCGAACGTCTTGGGCGGGTTGGCGACCTTCGACGGGTGATAGGCGATGGCGATCTGATTGTGGAACATCGGCACCACGTAGCCGTCGACGTTGACGCCAAAGGCCTCCTTGACCTCGGCGCCCTTGATGAGCGCGGCATTTTTCATCTGCGGCACGTACCGGGCGAGGAGGCCTTCCTTTACCATCTGCGAGGCCACGGCCATGCTCAGGAGAGCCACGTCGATGTCCCACGGCTTCCGCCCCGCATCGGCCTGCGCCTTGATCTTGGTATAGATGGCTCGGCTCGCGGGTTCGCCCGTGCCCGTGCCCACGACATTCAGATCGACGTCGGGCACGAGGGCCTTGAAGCCGGGCCCGAGCACGCTCTTGTTGACCTCGACCACGTTGACGTCGGCACCGATGGCGACGTTGAGCCGCGTCTGGGCCGTGGCCGGCGCGACGAGGGAGAGCGCGGCCACGAGCATGGCCACGAATCGGAAGAGCATGGCGAATCTCCTTTCCAGAGAGAGCGGCGTCATGTGGTGGAGGGCCGGCGGAACACCCGAAGCCGGCGGGCCGGCACGCGGAGCTTCACCCGCCCGGGCGCCACCGCGGATGGACCGTCGGCGAGGAGTACGGCGTCGCCCACCCGAACGTAGTGACGGTAGTGCGCGCCGAGGAAGAGGCTTTCTTCGAGCACCCCCTCGAGCGAGGTGCCGACCCCGGGCTCGGCCGTGGCATCGAGAGACAGATCGGACGAGCGCACGATGGCGAGCACCGGCCCGCGCAGAGGCCCGTCGTAGGCCAGGGTCTGATCGCCCACGCGCACGCAGCCGTCCTCGGCCGTGCCGTCGAGCCGGTTGGACACGCCGAGAAAATCCGCGGCGAAGGCGCTGGTCGGCTCGAGATAGATCTCCTCGGGCGATCCTTCCTGGACCACGCGGCCCGCATGCATGAGGACGACACGATCGGCGATGGCGAGCGCCTCCTCCTGATCGTGCGTCACGTAGATCATGGTGGTGGCGATGCGACGCTGGAGCCGGCGCACCTCGACGCGCAGCCGCTGACGGACCTTGGCGTCCAGGTTCGAGAGCGGCTCGTCGAGCAGGAGCACGCGGGGCTCCACCACGAGGGCGCGGGCGAGGGCCACCCGCTGCTGCTGGCCGCCGGAAAGCGCGCCCGGCTTGCGCTCCGCGATGTCCATCGCATCGCCGATCTCCACCAGGTCCAGCGCGGCGAGCACGCGCCGCCGGATGTCCGCGGAAGGCACGCGCTTGCGCCGCAGGCCGTAGGCGACATTGTCGAAGACGCTCATGTGAGGCCAGAGGGCATAGTTCTGGAACACCATGGCCGTCTCCCGCGCCTGAGGCGGCCGCGCGGTGACGTCGTCGCTCGCGAAGAAGATCCGGCCCGAGTCGACGGCGGCGAATCCCGCGATGGCCCGCAGCAGGGTAGTCTTCCCGCAACCGGACGGACCGAGGATGGCCGTCAGCTTGCCCGCGCCGAACTCGAGGGTGACTCCGCGCAGCGCTTCCACCACCCCGAAGCGCTTGGCCACCGCTTCGACGCGGACGGGAATCACGAGAGCCGGCGGCGGGGGCCGCGCGCGCTCCGGGCCGCCCGAATGGCCCGTGTCACCGCTGCTTCCGGCGTGGTGGCACGGATGATGGGCACGCGCCGCCCCTGGGGCTGGCCCAGTCGCCACGTGCCGAGTCCCACCACGGGCCGGCCGATCTTGAGAGCGATGGCGATCTCGGAGAGCGTGCCGTACATGCCGCCCACGGCGATCACCGCGTGACACGAGCGGACGAGGATGACGTTGCGCGCCTGGTCCATTCCGGTGACGACGGGCACGGCGACCCAGCGGTTGGCATCCTTGCCGCTGAAGCCCGGCAGTATGCCCACCACGAGCCCGCCCGCCTCGGAGGCGCCGCGCGAGGCTGCTTCCATGACGCCGCCGCGCCCGCCCGAGAAGAGCACGGCGCCCGCGCGCGCCACCGCGGCGCCCACTCGGCGCGCGAGGGCCGCCGTGCGGCTCGAGCAGGTCCCCTCGCCGATAACCCCGATGTGGAGAGCGGCGGGCATCAGCGGGCGGCGGCCCTACGACGGAGAGGAATCGACGGCGCCGCGAGCGGCTGGGAGCGGCCCGAAGGCTTCCCGCACCACCGCCCGGGCCCGCGCCGCGTCCACCTGATTCGCGCGCTGGCAGGGCGTGGTCTCGGCGAGGGCGCGCTCCGGATCCTGCCAGAGGCGGTACTTCTTGAACTTGTCCTCGAACTCGATGCCGAGCCCGCGCCCGAAGACGGAGAGATAGTGCTCGATGGCGAGGGGGCTCTCCGGCTCGAAGACGCAGAGATAGCGCTGGCAGCCGTGGTAGATGGTGGCGAGGGTGTCGGCGCCCGCGGCCAGGGCACGCGCGATCTCGTCGCGCGCCATCTCGTCCCACACCGCGGGTCCCACCTGCTGCTGCACCGCCGGCGTGCAGCTCCTGCCGAAGCGCGGATCTGGCTCGACGCTCACAAAGCGCAGGCCGGGTACCGCCTCGAGGAGCCGCTGGCCCGCGCGGCCCTCGCTCTGCCGGGCCGGGCTCACGTTGTGATAGTGGAGCGCGACCGTCGCGTCTACCGTACGGCTGAACTCGATCTCCGGGAGCTTCGACAGGAGGAATTCGGCGGCGTGGCTCACCTTGAAGGGAAGCGCGGCCTGTCGCACCTCATCGTAGAAGTAGATGCAGGAGGGACACCACATCACGACCTCTTCGGGCTCGTAGGGCTCGAAGAGCTTGATGGTGTGGTCGGCCATGCCGCCGGCCGCCGCCGTGTCGCCTTGCTGGTGGTGGACGATGCCGCAGCAGTAGGTGGGGCCGCCCACCGCCACGTAGTCGAGTCCCAGACGGTCGAAGATGGCGGTGATGGTGTGGATCATGTGCGACGTCCGGAAGACATTGCAGCCGAGGTAGAGAACGATCCGGTGGCGCTCATCCTTCGCGGGCGCGGCGGTGTGCCACTTCGCCTCGTCCGGCATGTTGGTGAGGTCGCGCATGACCGCGATCTCGTCGAAGTAGCGCTTGTAGTCGTAGGCCATGGGGTCCTCCTCGGGGATGCTAGGCCCGGTGGCCGAGCCAAGTCAACCATCCCCAAGGCAATCAGCCAATGACACGGGGGAGCGCTCGGGAGGATCTACGGCGCGCCGCCGCCCCGGAGACGGCGGCGCGCCTGAGGCTCAGGACTTCGGCGTGATGACGAAGCGGAGGCGCGCCTCGGGCGTATCGTAGCGCACGAAGGCGTCCTGGACTTCCTGCGCGGTGAAGCGCTGGTACTGAGCCTGGGCTTCGAGCACGTCGTCCAGCGTGAGGCCGCGATAGTCTAGCGCGGAGAGGCGGCCCAGCCAGAAGTTCGGCGTCTTGAGGATCTCGTCGAGGAGGTTATCCGTCTGCTTCTTGGCCACCGCGAGCTCGTCGGCGGTCGGTCCGTCCTTGGAGAACTCGGCGTACATGTCCTCGAGCGCCGCCACCAGCTTCGGCGCCTTATCCGGATCGGTGGGAGCGAACGCTGCGAAGAGCCCGAAGCCGGGATAGACCACGGCCGGCTCGGACGAGGCGTCGATGCTGTACACGAGCTGCCGCTCCTCTCGGATGATCCGGGTCATGCGGGTGCTGAGGACACGGGCGGCCAGATTGAGGAGTCGCGTATCGCGCACGTTGCGCAAATCTGTGCCGAAGAAGCCGGCGAGCACGGCGGCCTGAGGTGTCAGCACCTCTACCGACTCCGCGAGATTGATGGGGCCCTGTGGCTTCGCGATGGTCCGGAGGTTCCCCAGCGTCTTGTCGTCGATGCGGGGCCGGGCGGGCAGCGAGCCCACGTACTTCGCCACTAGACGCGTGGCCGTCTCGCGGTCCACGTCGCCGACCATCGCCACCTCGATGGGCGCCTCGGTGATGAGACGCTTGAGCCAGGCCTGGGCGGCCGGGCGCGTGAGCGCGCGCACCTGCTCGGCGGTGAGGGTCTTGGGCCGCCACTCGCCCACCGGATAGATGGCATCCGCGCTCCTGTCCACCAGCACCTGCATGGGCCGGGTCTTCCGCTGAATGAGCCGCTGCACCTCCGCATCCTTCCACTGGGCGAGGGCCGGCTGCTCGATGACCGGATCGGTGAGGAGGAGATAGGCGAGCTGCATTCCGCGCTCGAGCTCCACGGGATCGCCCGATATGGTGAGCGACAGCGAGTCTCCGGTCGCGCCGCTCCGCACGCGCACCTTGGAGCCCGTCATCAGGTCCCGGATCTGGGTGCTGTTGAGCTTGCTCGTGGCGGGACGCTCCCACGCACGCAGCGCGGCCTCGGTGACACCGCGGTTGGCCACCGTCTCCTGGATGGGACCGCCCGCGAGCGTGATGGAGATGGTCGCCTCGTTCTTGCGCTGGTCCATGGCCCGATGGTGGATCCGCACGCCGTTGTCGAGCCACATGGACGTCACGCCGCTGGCCGGGTGGGTCACCGTCTCGACCACCGTGCCGCCCTTGGGCAGGGTGGGAAGGAGCTTGGGCGCCCGCGCCACATCGAGCGGCCGGCCGGGCTTGACGTTCACTGCGGCCCGGCCGCGGGCGAGGAAGTCCGCCTCGCTGGGCGGATTGTCACCGGCCGGGAGCTCGGCAATGAACATGGTGCGGCTGGGATCGAAGTTGACGCGGAACGCCTCCGAGACCTCGCGCGCGGTGATGCCGGGAATCAATTGCTGATAGAGGGCGAGCGTCTGGGCGGCCGACATGGGCCGGCTTCCCCGCGTGACATCGCCGTTGAGCTGGCGTATCACCTCACGCGCCGTCCGCGTCGCCTCCCGGCGCACCCCTTCTTCCGCGTCGGCGATGAGGGCCGTCCGCGCGTCCTGGAGGTCGCGCTCGCTGAAGCCGTACAGGCGGGCTCGCTGGAGCTCGGTCCCGAGCTGCTTGAGCATGGCGCGCCACGTCCCCGGCCGCCCCGACGCCTCCACCGTGAACATGCGAAAGGTTTCCGCCCATTCCTGGATCGACGCGTCCGCGTCGAGGAACGAGGCTCGGCCCGCCGCGATCTCGGCGCTCATCCGGCGCTTGAACGCCCAGGTGCCGATGCTCTCCACCAGCTCACGCCGCTTCTGGCCGACGGTGAGGGCGGGGCCCAGCGGCAGCTCGAGCCGCGCCATCGACACTTCGGAGCGGGTCAGCTCGGGATCGGTCACCACGATGGCCCGCTGGCCCACGGTCGCCTTCACCCCCACGTCACGGGGGGTCGGCCGCGCCCCGGGGGGGCCGCCGCCGAACTCCTTCTGGATGACGTCGGCGACCATGGCAGGATCCGTGTCGCCGACCACGAGCACCGTCATGTTGCTCGGCACGTACCAGCGCGTGTAGTACTCGCGGAAGTCCTCGGGCCCGACCGACTTGATCGTCGGCTCGATGCCGATGGGGAGGCGGCGCCCAAGGGTGGACTCGGGAGCGAGCCGCTCGAAGATCTGGTCCTGCACCCGCTGCTGGGCGCTCGCGCGCGAGCGCTTCTCCTCGAGGATGATCTGGCGCTCGCTGTCGATCTCGGCGGGGAGCAGGCTCATGCGCAGGCCGATGTCCGACATGTACAGCATGCCCTTTTCGACGCTCTCGCGGCTGCCACTGGGCAGGGCGATCTGATAGGTCGTCTGGTCGAAGCCGGTGAAGGCGTTCTGGTCGCGACCGAAAGAGAGGCCGAGCGACTGGAAGAAGGGAATGACGGAGCCGGGCGGGAAATTGGCGGTCCCGTTGAACGCCATGTGCTCGAGGTAGTGGGCGAGACCCCGAGTCGATTCCGTCTCGTTGAACGAGCCGGTGGAGACGTGGAGCCAGATGCTCACCCGCCCCTCCGGGTTCTTGTGCTGGCGGATGATGTAGTTGAGTCCGTTGGGGAGGGTGCCCATGACGAGGGCAGGATCGGTCGGCACCTTCTCGTCGGCGGGTGAGGCGGCCCGTGCCGGGGCCAGCGACGTCAGGAGCAATACGGCCGTGATCAACGGGACCAGGAACGCTCGCATGCCACACCCTCCAGGAACGAAAATGGACTCAGGATCCGCTTCGGTCGCCGGCTACGCCAGCCGTCTCATAGTATCGCTGGATCTCCAAAAGCGCCCGGTCGAGTTGATGGCGGCTCAGCGCGACCGCGTCCAGGAGCAGCCTGAACTCGCCCTCCTCGCCGCCCAGCTCCTCGCGATGGGCGAGCTCCTGCTGAGCCCGCCGGTACCGCCGCGCGGCATCTTCCACCTCCCTCAGCAGCTCCCACTCGCGCTCGGGTGCCACCATTTGCGGCATGGCCGAGCGGGGCCGGATCCTGGATTGGCCTTGCATGCGGGCGGCGCCCGCCTTCACGCTCGCGAGCGCCCGGCCCAGGTGCACGGGCATGGCGGGAAACCTTTTCTTCCGGAGCAGGCTGCACATATCCTCATCCCCCTCTGTCAACGTATGTCGGAGATAGACGGTAGCTCGGCGATATGAGAGGGCTATGAGAGGCGCATGAGAAGCGTCATAGGATCAGGCCCGCGCGGGCTTTGAGGTAGAATTGCCCGGCCGGCTCAGATCTTCGAGGAGGGATTTCCATGCAGAGTCGCCGTGATTTGCTGAAGCACGCGGGGGCCGCTGCCGTCCTCGCCACCGTTGCTCCCATGGCTACCGCCCACGCCCAGACGCGGAAGCCCACGTTGACCATCGCGTTTCCCTCTCCGCCGGAGACCATCGACCCGCACCAGTTCCGCTCCGTGCTGAGCGGCTCGATCATCAATCTCATGGGCGAGGGATTGATGACGCGCGACCCCGTGACCATGGAGATCAAGCCGCTCCTCGCCGAGTCGTGGCGGAACCTCAACCCCAACACGTGGGAAATCAAGCTGCGCCGGGGGGTCAAGTTCAGCAACGGCGAAGACTTCACGAGCGAGTCGGTCAAGTTCACCATCGAGCGGGCCATCACCTCCAAGCTCAATACGCTGGCCAAGCTGACCTGGCCGCCGTCCTTCGGGCAGGAGGTGACGGTGGTCGACCCCTATGCCGTGCGCATCACGACCAAGGTCCCCGATCCGATGGTGCCGGCGCGCCTCGCCGCCGAGTCCATGAACATGGCGCCCGCCAGGGGCCTCGCCGAGTACAAGGAGAAGTTCGTCACGGACCGCTTCATCGGCACCGGCCCCTTTCGTCTCGTCGAAATCGTGGGCACGGACCGCGTGGTCCTCGAAGCCAATCCCGGCTACTGGGGGGCCAAGCCTCCGTCGCAGCGCATCGTCTGGCAGGTCATCCCCGATCCGGCCACGCGGGTGGCCGCGCTCCAGCGCGGCGACGTCGAAGTGATGCTGAACCTCCCCCTCCCTCTCGCACCCACCGTGGAGGGCGATCAGAATCTACGCGTGTACGCCGAGCTCTCCTCGCTCACCCATGGGCTCTTGCTCAATGCTCGCGAGTCGCCCCCGCTCAAGGACCGGCGCGTGCGGCAGGTGCTCAACATGGCGGTGGACCGCCAGGCCATCATCAAGAATCTCTTCAACGGACGCGGGCAGATCCTCAACACCGTCACCGGCCGCAACGTGATGAACACCTTCGACCCCGGCCCCTACCCGTACGATCCGGCGAAGGCCAAGCAGCTCCTCGCCGAGGCCGGGTATGCGAGCGGCCTCGAGATCCAGCTCTGGCAGTCCATCGGGCGCTGGACGCTCGCCGAGGAGATGGTGCAGGTCATCGCGGGTTACTGGGACAAGGTCGGCATCAAGACCAAGCTCCAGGTCCTCGAGTGGGCGGAGTACAACAAGCGCTCGAGCGCCTCGCAGTTCAAGGACGCCTTCTACTACGCTTTCATCAACGGCACGTGGGACGCCTCGTACACCGTGCAGCGCTTCAAACCCGACTTCGCCTCTTTCCGCTACTTCGATGCCTCGGGCGATCTGCTCAAGGCCATCCGCGACTACGAGCAGACCTTCGACCCGAAGAAGCGCAAGGAGCTGGCCGCGCAAGCCCTCAAGGGACTTCACGACGAAGCCGTGTGGGTCTTCCTCTGGCAGCTCGAGCAGCTCACGGGGGTGTCGAAGAAGGTGAAGGGCTTCAAGATCCGCCCCGACGACTTCGTCTGGGTGCGCGACGCCTACGTGGAGGCCTGAGGCGCTTCCTTTCCTCTTCCGCCGTCTCAGCCAGGCCGCCATCGTCGGCCTCGGCGTGTCGGTCGTCGTCTTTGCTCTCGTCCATCTCTCAGGCGATCCGGTTCTCCTCATGGTCTCGCCCGACGCGCCGCCCGAGGTGGTGACGACCACCCGTCATGCCCTCGGCTTCGACCGGCCCCTCTACGAGCAGTTCGCCCGCTATCTCGGCAACGCGGCCCACGGCGACCTCGGCCTCTCCCTCCGGATGAACCGGCCCGTGACCACGCTCATCGTGGAGCGCCTGCCCGCCACCCTCGAGCTGACCCTGGCCGCTCTCCTCATCGCGGTGGTGGTGGCCATTCCCGCGGGCATCGTGTCGGCGGTGAAGCGCGGCACGGTGGTGGATCGTCTCGCCATGGCGGGCGCGGTAGCCGGCCAGGCCGTGCCGATCTTCTGGCTCGCCCTCCTCCTCATCGCGCTCTTCGGAGTGCGGCTCCGCTGGCTGCCCGTCTACGGCAGCGGATCCTTCGCCCACTTCGTCCTGCCCGCGGTGAGCCTCTCCACCATCATCATGGGACGTCTGGCGAGACTGGTGCGCTCGAGCATGCTCGAGGTGCTGGGGCAGGACTACGTGCGCACGGCACGCGCCAAGGGTCTGGGCGAGTCGCGGGTGCTCGTCGTCCACGCCCTCAGGAACGCATCCATTCCCATCGTCACCCTGCTCGGGCTGCAGTTCGCCCAGCTCCTGGGGGGAGCGGTAGTGACGGAGACCATCTTCGCGTGGCCCGGCATCGGGCGGCTCGTGGTGGAAGCGATCTTCAACCGCGACTTCCCCGTGGTGCAGGGCGTGGTGCTCGTCGTCTCCCTCATCTTCGTGGCCGTCAATGTCCTCGTCGATCTCTGCTATGCCGTGCTCGACCCGCGCATCCGCACCGCGGCCGCATGAAACTTCCCGGGCTCACCATGTGGCTCTCCGCGGTCCTTCTCGGCGTCACCCTCCTCGTGGCCATCCTCGCGGGGTGGGTGGCGCCGTATACCGCGAACGAGCAGGACATCGCGCGGCGGCTCCAGCCGCCCGGCCTGGGCGCGCATCTCCTCGGCACGGACGAGGTCGGCCGGGACGTGCTGAGCCGGCTCATCTACGGCGCGCGCATCTCGCTCCTCGTCGGCGTGGTGGCGGTGGCGCTCTCCTGCCCTCTCGGCGTGCTCGTCGGCGTGGTGGCGGGCTATGGGGGGCGGCGTACCGACGACGTGCTGATGCGGGTGACGGAGATCCAGCTCGCCATTCCCACCATTCTCCTCGCCATCGCGGTGGTCGCAGTGCTCGGCCCGGGCATACGCAACGTGATCCTCACCCTTTCCGTGACGGGCTGGACGCTCTATGCCCGGCTCACGCGCGGCGAGACGCTCGGGGTGAAGGAGCGCGATTTCGTGCAGGCGGCCCGCGCCACGGGAGCGGGCGACGCGCGTATCATGATCCACCACGTGCTGCCCAACGTACTCTCGCCCGTCATCGTGGTCGCCATCTTCGCCGTGGCGAACATGATCATCCTCGAGGCCACTCTGTCCTTCCTCGGGCTGGGCGTGGAGCCCGACATCGTCACGTGGGGGCGGATGCTGAACGGCGGGCGGCTCTACCTCAGCAGCGCGTGGTGGATCACCGCCTTTCCCGGGCTCGCCATCTTCCTCACCGTGCTCGCCGTTAACCTCCTCGGCGACTACCTGCGCGACTGGCTCGACCCGCGGCTGCGCAATACGCTGCGTGGCGACCAGCTCTGAAGACCGGCATGGACCGCCTCGGTACCATCCTGAAAGTCGTCGGCTTCGTGGCCCTGGTGTCGCTGGTGGGCGTCTACGTGTCCGACTACTTCTGGATCGAATACCGTCTGGGCCACGCCGCGGGCTCGGATGCCCTCGGCACCGTGACCTTCTACTACGCGACCCCGCTCAAGAACGGCAAGCTCGAGATCTTCTACAACCAGCCCCAGACCGAGGTGTGCATCTACGCGATCTTCCCGCACGCCGGCTACCGGCCGTGCTGGTACGCCGCCCGGGCCAAGGTGAGAACGATCAGCTAGCAGCACCCCGGGGGCCACGAGCCCGAGGGGCTATTCCGCGAGCCACACCGTGTCGAGTTGGTTATTGAGGAAGTGGCTGGGCGTTATCGTCCATCCCCGGACCCGCGCGTTGTGAGGCACGATCCGGTGCCACTGGAGGGTGTAGATGTAGTGCATCTCGTCGTCGAGGAGCCGCTTCTCGAACTCCCGAATCAGGCGTCGGCGCTCCTCGCGGTCGGTGGCCCGACTCTGCTTCTCGTAGAGATCGTCGAGGACGCGATCGGTGTAGCGGCTGTAGTTGACGGGGCTCCGCTCCGCCGACTGGAATTTGAAGAGCGCGAGATCCGGCTCGACGATGTAGCTGCAGTGAAAATCGGCGGCCACCTCGAAGTTGCCGCCGCGGATGTCGGCGTAGAGCATGCCGAGCTCGAGGGTCTCGACTCTGGCGGTGACGCCGATCTGCTGCCACTGGTCGGCCAGCCGCACGCCGAGGGCCGCGTAGGGGTTGGGAATCCCCCTGTTCTTGAAGGTGAAGGTAAAGCCCTCCGGCACACCCGCCTCACGGAGCAGGCGGCGCGCCTCCGCGCGCGCCTTGCCGATGTCGCGCCCATACCCGGCCAGGCGCTCCAGCTCCGCCCCGGTGGCGGCGAAAGGGGTACCCGGTCCTTGCACCCCAGCCACCTCCTTCAGGATCGTGATCTTCGAGAGCGCCTGCGCGCCCTGCCAGCGATCCAGAGCCAGGGTGAGCGCCCGTCGGACCCGCCGGTCGTCGAAGGGCTTCCGCTCGTGATTGATCGCGAGCGGGTTGACGCACTCCCACGGGCTCTCCTGTACGGTGATCTTCGGCCCGAGCGCCGCCACGAGGATGTCCCGCTCCGGTGGCGAGAAGCCGCGAAACTGAATCATCGCCCGCTGGCCGCGGATGGCCGAGACCTGGGCGGCCGAATCCTGGACGAAGATCGCGCGGTAGCCGTCGAGGTAAGGCTTGCCCCGGTCCCAGTAGTTGGGGTTCCGCCGGCCGCTCCAGTGCGAGCCCTTCACGTACTCCACGAAGATGAAGGGGCCGCTACCCATGACGTTCCGCTCGTACCAGCGCATGTCGCGGGCCAGAATGTCGGCCTTGTAGATCCAGTTGAAGGGCGAGGCCAGCGACGAGAGGAACGATGGCGACGCCCACTTGAGCCGGAAGACAACGGTCAGCGGGCCACGCGCCTCCACCGCCTCCACCACGATGTATTCGCCCCTGCGATTGGACGCGATCCCGGGCGGCGGGAAGACGATCTTGTCGTAGCTCGCCTTGACATCCCGTGCGGTCAGCTCGCTGCCGTCGTGGAAGCGTACTCCCCGGCGCAGGGTGAACGTGTACGTGCGCCCGTCCTTCGACACCGACCAGGCCTCGGCCAGATCGCCGACCATCCGCGTGCCGCTCTTGTCGAGGGGATCGACCCGGAGCAGTGTGCTGTAGTGGGGCCCCGCGGGGTGCACGACAGCGAAGGTCTCCTCGCGATGCGCGTCGTACGACGGCGGCTCCGCCGGCACCACGAACACCAGCTCCCCGCCGTGGCGCGGCGCCTCCTGGGCAATGGCCGGCAGAACACCGGCACCCAGCAGCAGGAGCGCGAGTCCGATTGAGCACAGTCTCGTAGGCGGCTCAAAAAGGTCCAGATGCGAGGCGGCGCCCGATGGCCGCACGCGAGGCGTAGTCGCTCTACGTTGAGCGTGCGGTCGAGGGCGCCAACGAAGCAGATGGGCCTTTTTCAGCCGCCTACCTGAATGGCGACTTTGAGAGCGTTGCCCACCCTATTGACGTACGTGTCGAATGCATCGTGGACCTGGTCGAGCTTGAAGTGGTGGCTGATGATCGGGTCGGCCACGAGCTTGCCCTCGCTCATGAGGGCCAGGGACCGGCCGCAGTTCATCCCGCCCTCGCCGCGCGCGGCGTAGATGCGGACATTGCTGCGCACGGCGAGGTTCATATCCAACTCGACGGGGCCCGCGTACCAGGCCACGACTCCGATGCGCCCGCCGCGCTTGACGTTCTCGAGCGCATCCTGCATGGACCCCGGGCCGCCCGCGCACTCGAGGACGGAGTCGGCGCCTTTGCCGCTCGTGATCTCGCTCATGCGCGCCCCCAGCTTTTCCCTCCGCACGTTGATCACGACGTCGGCGCCGAGCCGCCGGCCGATCTCGAGACGCTCGTCACGCGTGCCGCTCAGAATCACCCGCTCGGCGCCCAGGGCCTTGCAGAGCTGCACCGCCATGAGACCGATGGGTCCCGGCCCGAGGATCAGCACGGTCTCGCCGGCGATGTAGCCGCCCATGAGGTCGAGGGCCCAGAGGGGCGAGGCGGCCGTCGTGACCATGCAGGCCTGCTCGAAGGTGAGGTTGTCGGGCAGGCGGTACAGCGTGTTGATGTGGTTGACGGCATACTCGGCGAAGCCGCCGTCGCACGTGAGCCCCTTGGCGCGGTGGCCCTTCGCCATGTTGCCGTAGTTCAGGCAGGACGTGTACCAGCCCTTGATGCAGTTCTCGCAGCGCTCACAGCCCTTGTGCACCTCGACGGCCACACGGTCGCCCACGCGGAACTCGTCGACGCCCGGACCGAGCGCCGCCACCGTGCCCGCATACTCGTGGCCCATGATGAACCGGCCTTCGGGCTGGCCCAGGAGCTTTCGGTGGAGCACCTTCACGTCGGTGCCACAGATCGACGCGACCTCGACCTTCAGCAGCGCCTCGCCCGGCCCCGGCTCGGGCACGGGCCAGGCCTGCACCCTCATGTCGTCGGCGCCATGGAGAACGACCGCCTTCATGGTGGATGGAATCGCCATCAGCTTGTCTCCTTTCGACGATGCGCCCCCGCTCAGAGCGCTAGGCGCCGAGGGTGTCCCAGGCGAGGCGGGCCATGGTGCCGATGAGCTGATTGGCGGCGGTGAAGCCGGGCGTGCTGTCGGGAAGCGCGGCGGGAACATGCTCGGTGTAGACGGTCAGGATGAAGAGCGGCGCCTCGCCCTTGAAGACGATGCCGGCGTCCATGAAGCCGCGGGAGCCCGTGCCCGTCTTGTGCGCGACCTTGGTGCCGAGCGGCAACTGCGAGGGCAGGCGCGTTTTGAGCTTCTGCCAGGAGAGAATGTCGAGGCCGAGACGGCAGAGCTCAGGCGTGGATCCGAGCTTGGCCGCGGCCGCCTTGTCCGAGACACCGCGCAGGATCATCTCGAGCAGCTTGCCCTGGTCATGGGGCGTGGTGGTGGTCACCTGCTCCAGCGTGTGGTCGGGGCCGAGGCGGGGCGGAATGCCGAAGCGGTGGACGGTGCGCGTGAGGCCGATGGCGTCGCAGTAGCGCTGTATTTCGCCCAAACCCACCATGTCGACCACGGTGCCCGTGCACGTGTTGTCGCTCACGATGATCATCTGTACGAGCGTGTCGCGGAAAATGATCCAGAAGCCCGGGGTCATGTGCTGAAAGGTGCCGGAGTCGTTGTCCTGATACCTGGCCTCGATCGTCACCATCTGGTCGAGGGAGAGCTTGCCGTCGTGGACGGCCTTGAGGGCGGCCATGAGGATCGAGATCTTCCGCGTGCTCGCCGAGGGCACGGGCACGTCGCCCATCCGGTCCGCCGTCGCGCCCGTTTTCAGATCCTTGAGGTACCAGCTCGTCTGAAACGGCAGCGCGTCGCACAGCGCGTTCATCTTCCTGATGAGAGCGTCCATGGTCATTTCCTCCACGCTTCGAACCCCTCTCCCCTATGGGGAGAGGGTAGGGTGAGGGGCGCGTTGTGGCACGTCGTTACTACCCTCACCCTGCCCTCTCCCCCTCCGGGGGAGAGGGATGCGAGGGGTGGAACATACGCCAGCGGGCTTCGGCTTCCTCGAAGCCGGGGCCGCGGTCGATGAGGGGCAGGTCCCGGGCGCGGCGGCGGCGCTCCTCGTCCGTGGCCGTCTTGTCCAGATCGAGGGTGGCCGGATCGAGGGCGACGCCGTAGTCCTCGAAGGCGCCGCGGGCCGTGATGAAGCCGCGCGCCACGTCGGTGCGCACGCGCTCGGGATCGCGCTCCCGTGGATCGCCCCAGCCGCCGCCGCCGCAGGTCTCGAAGCGGAGGAGATCGCCGCGCTCGAGCACGATACCGTCGCCCAGCGCCACGAGCTCTCGCTCCTCTGGTGTGCCGGGATTGAGGGTGATGCGACCGGTCCGGCCGGCGCGCCCCCCCGCCACGCCGTACGGCGCCACCACCGTGTTCTCCATGCGCGTGGCCAGCTCCGCCTTCTCCGCGAGCACGCGCACGTCGCGCACCACGCCGCAGCCGCCGCGATGGAGGCCCGGCCCGCCCGAGTCCGGGCGCGCGGCGTAGCGCTCAACGCGCAAGGGGAAATCCCGCTCGACATACTCGACGGGATAGTTCTCCTGGGCGATGTAGTAGATGACGTCCACGCCATCGGCGAACGGCCGCGCCCCCAGCCCCACCCCCAGGCCTTCGATGCAGAGGATGGGCCGGCGGCGCGCCTCGTCCCAGGAGCGGAAGTAATAGAGGACGTAGACGGGTGAGCCTGCGGGCACCGCGCCGCCATTGGCCTGGGCGAGGCTGCCGAAGATGCACGACATGACCCGGAAGCGCGTGTTGGCGCGCATGCCGAGGGGGGCGGGGAAGCGCGGCTTGAGGATGCTGCCTTCCCGTGCGATCCATTCGTCGAGGTTCCGGAGCAGGCCCTCGTTGACATCGAGATCGGCGTCGAGCGACTGCAGATAGCGGCCGAAGGCGATGCGGAGCAGCCCCGCGTTGGTCGTGTAGTTGATGGGCCCTCGCGCCTGGTCGTCCGAGCGCGAGCCGTCGAGGCGCACGTGATCGCCGGTGCGGCTCAGCTCGAGGTCGACGCGGAAGGGCCGCTGCTCGGTGCCGCCGTCGCTGTCGAGGAAATCGTGAAAGCTCCAGCGCCCCTCCGGCACCAGCTGGAGAAAGAGCTCGCGGGCGCGGACCCCCGTTTGCGCAATGCACTCGTCGAAGGCCGCGAGCACGGTGTCCGCGCCGTACCGGGCGCAGAGCTCGGTGAGGCGCGTGTCGGCGAGCCGGCAGGAGGCCATCATGGCGCGCGTGTCGCCCTCGACCAGATCGGGAAGCCGCGAGTTGCGCAGGAAGATCCGGTAGGCCTCTTCGTTGAGCTGGCCTTCGCGCACGATGCGCACGGGCGGGACGAGAAGACCTTCGTGATAGATCTCCGTAGCGTGGGGGGAAATGCTCCCCGCGCGCAGGCCGCCGATATCCTGGTAGTGGCCGAAGGTCGTGGCGAAGCCGACGAGCCGTCCCTCGTGGAAGATGGGCGCGGTGAAGACCATGTCCTGGTGATGCTGGACCGCGCCGTCCGAGATGTACGGGTCGTTATACCAGTAGACGTCCCCGCGGCGCATGCTCTCGAGTGGGTAGGTCTTGAGAATGGGCGCGAGCATGCCGGGGCCGCTGCCTGATATGTGGCAGGCCACGATGCGCCCTCGCGTGTCGAAGACACCGACGAAGTAGTCCTTCTTCTCCTTGATGAAGGGCGACATCGCGCATCGCTCCATCAAGAGCTCCATGTCGCGGATGGTCGAGGCCAGGCTCCCCCGGATGATCTCGAGGGTGACCGGGTCCACCTGAACAACTCCCCCGCCGGTGGCGGGGGACTCAATATTTCCCTCTCCCCCACCGGGGGAGCGGGCAGGGTGAGGGGGCGGTGTAAGCGTCATACGCGCTCCAGAAGAAGATTGTGCGCTTCGTCCACTCGCGCGCGAAAACCAGGCGCGACCAGCGGCGTGGAGTCGCTTTGCTCGATGATGGCAGGGCCGTCGAAAGTGATTCCAGGTGTTAGCTCATCGCGAGGGTAAACGGGCGTGTCAATAAAGCCTCGCCCGCGGAAATAGACCATTCGATTGCTCCCCCTCACCCTGCCCTCTCCCCCTCCGGGGGCGAGGGATTTCGGTGCGGCGCGTTTCGGGAGAGAGCCGATGGCGGTGACTCTCAGCGTGACGAGCTCGATGGGCGCGTTGGGCAGGTCGTAGGTGTACAGCCGCCGGTGCTCGGCGTGGAAGGTGGAGACGAGCGCGCTCAGGCGCTCGTGCGTCACCGGCCCCTCGCCCAGCGGGCAGGTCAGCTCGAAGCTCTGGTGCTCGTAGCGCAGGTCGGCGGCGCGCTCGAAGCGCATCCGCTCGCGCGGGACCTGCTCGCCGTCGAGCCAGACGCGCGCCTGCGCCTCCAGATCGGTCCACGCCGCTTCGAGGGTGGGGAGCGAGGCGGCTCCGTCCGCGATGTGGCGCTGGGCGGTGCCCACGGTGCGCACGAACGTCGCCCGGATATCCGTGTCGAGCAGCCCCCACGTGGAGAGAACGCCCGGCCGCGGCGGCACCACGACCATGGGAATCTCCAGCAGCTCGGCGAGACGGCAGGCATGGAGCGGACCGGCCCCGCCGAAGGCGACGAGGGCGAAGCGCCGGGGATCGTGGCCGCGTCCCACCGACACCGTGCGGATGGCGCGCGCCATGGCATTGTCGATGATCTCGACGATGCCGGCCGCCGCCTCTTCCACCCCCAAGCCAAGAGGCCGGCCCACGCGCGCATCGATGACGGCGCGCGCGGCGTTCACGTCGAGGGGCAGCTCGCCCCCCAGGAGCGCGGCGGGAATGCGGCCGAGCACGAGATGGGCGTCGGTGACCGTGGGCTCGCTTCCCCCGCGGCGATAGCACACGGGGCCGGGCTCCGCGCCCGCGCTGCGCGGTCCCACGGTGAGCCGGCCCGCGCCCGTCACCGCCGCGATGCTTCCTCCGCCCGCGCCGATGGTGTGAATGTCCACCATGGGCAGCTTCATCGGGAAGGGACCGATCATGCCGTCCTTGGTGATCTCCGGCCGGCCCTCCCGGATGACACAGATGTCCGCGCTCGTCCCGCCCGCGTCGATGGAGATGATGTCGCCGAAGCCCGCGGAGCGCCCCACGCTCACCGCGCCCACCACCCCCGCCGCGGGACCGGAGAGCACCGTCTGCACCGGCTGTCGAATGCAGGTGGCGGCGCTCGTCACGCCGCCGTCGGACTTCATGATGAGGAGGGGGGCCTGCACCCCTTCCGCGTCGAGGGCCTCACGCAGCACGCCCACGTAACGGCTCACCGGCGGCATGACGGCGGCGTTGAGGGCAGTGGCCATGCTGCGCTCGAACTCGCGGAATTGCGGCAGCACCTCGGAGGAGAGGGAGACGAGAACGCCGGGATACTCCTCGGTCAGGATCGCCTGCATCCGCTGCTCGTGCGCGGGATTCGCATAGGCGTGCAGGAACACCACCGCCACCGCGGGCACACCGAGCTGGGCGAGATGGCGCGCGACCGATCGCGCCTCGCCCTCGTCCAGCGCGGTCAACACGGAGCCGTCCACGTCCAGGCGCTCCGTCACCTCGAACACGCGCTCGGGCGTGATGGGGCGCGTGGGCTTGCTCCAGCCGTAGAGGTTTCCGTGGCGCGGAATGTCGTGGCGGCCGATCTCCAGCACGTACTTGAAGCCGGACGTGGTCACGAGCGCGGTGGGCGGTGTCTTGCCCTCGAGGATGGCATTGGTCGCGGTCGTCGTTCCGTGAAAGACACGCAGCACGTCGGCGGGCGCGCGGCCGGCGAGGGCCAGCACCTTGCGCACGGCGGTGATGAAGCCGGCAGAAAGATCCCCGGGCGTTGAAGGCGTCTTGGCGATCCAGGTGGCCCCGGTGGCCGCGTCCGCGAAGGTGATATCGGTGAAGGTTCCGCCGACGTCTATGGCGAGCGTGCAGGTCTTGGGCATGGGCCTCGTCATTGTAGGGCTACGGGCACGCGGAGGGAAGCCCACGCTCTTGTGCTTCCCCTTCCCTCCGTCTAACCTAGCCGCCACGTCACCGTGAGTCGATCTCTCATCGGCTGCGCCCGAATGTATGCGTCCAGCGCCTCGCTCTCCGCGGCGTGGGCCACCCTGCTTGCCTGGGTGTCCACCGTCTCGGGTGTCGATCTCGAAGTGATCGAGCACGCCTATCCGGCGCCCCTCGATGATTTGTGGGCACGCGAGGACATGGGCTGTGTCTTCATGTGCGGCTATCCGTGGCGCTCCGGGCCGAGCGGCCGAGCCTCCTCGCTGCCCCGGTGCCTTCGCCAGCGCGCTACGGGGGCCGGCCCGCCTACGTGAGCGACTTCGTAGTGCGCGCGGACAGCCGCTTCACAACCCTCGAGGACGCCTTCGGCGCGCGCCTCGCCTATTCCATCGAGAGCTCGCACTCCGGATACAACGCGCCCCGGCACCATCTGCTCGGGTTTCGGACATCCGCGCGCCCCGCCCTCTACTCGGACATCGTGGGGCCCCTCGTCTCGCCGCGCCTCGTCCTCGACGCGGTGATCGACGGCCGGGCCGACGTGGGGCCCGTCGACGGCTATCTCTTCGATCTCTGGCGGCGCCATCTGCCCGAGGTGACCGACGCCGTGCGCGTGATCGCCACCACGGAGGCGGCGCCCATACCACCGCTCGTCGCCTCGCCGACCATCGACGAGGACACGTGCGGGAGGCTGACCGAGGCCCTCCTCCATGCTCACCGCGACCCCGCGCTCGCCCTCACCCTCGAGGCCTTGCTCCTGACGCGCTTCGTGGCGGCCACTCCGGCGCGGTTCGAGGTTTTCCTGGAGTGGCAGCGGGCCGCGGTCTCCGCCGGCTACCCCGTGCTGGCCTAACCTGAAACCCTTCCGAAGGGAGCGCCTATGAGTGATGAGCTCGTGCTCATCGAGAAGCGTGATCGCATCGCGACCATGACCCTGAACCGGCCACCCATGAATGCGATGTCTCTACGCATGTTCGACGCCCTCCACGCCGCCCTCGCGCATCCCGATGCCGCCGAAGGGCCCCTGGCCTTCACGGAGAAGCGCGAACCGAGGTTCTCCGACCAGTGAGCGTCGCCCGGCTGCTCCGTCCTTCGTCGATCGCGATAGTCGGCGCCTCCGACAAGGTCGGCCCCGGACTCAATGCCTGGCTGACCCTCGAGCGCGTCGGCTATACGGGAGCCGTGTACCTCGTCACACCCAGCCGGCCCGAGCTCTTCGGCCGGCGCACGTATCGCACCCTCCACGCGATCCCCGATCCCATCGACGCGGTGTTCATTGCCGTGCCGCAGGCCTCGGTGGTGGACGCGGTTCGCGCCGCCGCCCTCAAAGGCGCGGGAGGAGCGGTGGTTCTCTCGAGCGGATTCGGGGAAGCGGGCGCGGACGGCGTGCGTGCGCAGGCCGAGCTCGCTGCCATCGCCCGGGCCCACGGCATGGCGGTGTGCGGGCCGAACTGCCTCGGCTTCCTCAACTTCGCAGGCCGCGCCGCCGCGTGGGGCACCACCGTGCCCGACCACGTCGCGCATGGCCGCGTGGCGGCGGTGGTCCAGAGCGGCTCCATCGGCATCGCGCTCTTGAATGCCGGCCGCGACATCGGTCTGAGCTACCTCGTCACTTCGGGCAATGAGGCGGCCACTTCCGCCGCCGACTACATCGACTACCTCGTCGACGATGACGACGTGCGCGTGGTCATCGGATTCTTCGAGCAGCTCCGCCATCCCCAGCGCTTCGTGGCCGCGGCGAGACGCGCGGCCACCCTGGGCAAGCCCGTCATCGTGGTGAAGAGCGGGCGCTCGGAGCGCGGGCGCGAGGCGGTGATGGCCCACACCGGCGCGGTGGCGGGAAACGACGAAGTCTGCGACGCCGCGTTCCGCGCGGCGGGGGTGATCCGCGTGGGCTCCCTCGACGAGCTCATCGAGATGGCCGCGCTCTGCTCCGGAATTTCCACCCGGCCCACCAAGCGGGGCGTGGCGGTGTTGAGCCCCTCGGGCGGCGAGATCGCCCTCGCGCTGGACATCGCGGACGCGGCGGGGATCGAGCTTCCTCCCGTGGGCGACGGCGCACCCCGGCTCAAGGCGCTCCTTCCCGACTTCGCCCACATCACCAACCCACTCGATCTGACCTGGGCCGGGCTCTACGATCCCGCCGTCGCGCGCCAATGCGCCGAGATCCTGGCTGCCGAACCCTCGGTCGGCACGCTGGTCCTCCTGCAGGACGCCCCCCGCGGCCTCGCCCTCCAGCAGGCCGAGCGCTACACGCGACTCGTGCGGGCGGTGGGCGAGGGCGCGGCCGCCGCGCACACGCCCCTTGTCGTCGTGTCCAATCTCGCCGTGGATTTCCATCCCGCGTTCGAAGCGGCGGCCCGCGAGGCGGGCGCGCCCTGCCTGCGCGGCACCGCCGAGGGGCTCTTCGCGGTTGCGCGCTTCGCCCGCTGGGCGACTTCGTCGCCCACCGACGCCAAGGCGACGACGACGACCGGCCCGTCACGTGCCTCGGCCTTCGCGGAGGCTTCGCGTCTGTGGGCCGCGCGCGACTCAAGCCGCGCCCCGGTCGAGCACGAGGCTCGGGCCCTCGTCGCTCCGTACGGGTTCGAGGGGCCGCCCGAGCGACTCGTGCCGGACGCCGATCAGGCCGTCGCGGCGGCGCGGGAAATCGGCTATCCGGTGGTCGTAAAGGCCATGGTGGGCGGCGTGGTACACAAGACCGAGCGGGGGCTCGTGCGGGTCGGTCTTCGGGGCGACCTCGAGCTGCGCACGGAGGCGGACGCCATGCTGGAGCGCGCCCGCGGCGCGGGCGGCCCTGTGCTCGGGCTGCTCGTGCAGCACATGCTGCGCCTCGTCGCCGAGCTCCTGGTCGGCGGCCGCGTAGATCCGGACTTCGGCCCCGTCATCGTGGTGGGCGGCGGCGGCATGCTCGTGGAGCTGTACAAGGACACGGCGGTGCGGCTGGCCCCGGTGTCGCAGGAGACGGCGCGGGAAATGATTGCGGAGACACGCGCCGCCGCGCTCCTCGGCGGTTGGCGCGGTCGGCCCGTGGGCGACGTCGCCGCCGCCGCGCGCGCCGTGGCTCGGCTCTCCGAATTCGTTTCCGACTTCCAGGCTGACCTCAGCGAGGTCGAGATCAATCCCCTTGCCGTCCTCGAGCGCGGAGTGGTGGCGCTCGATTGCGTAGTCGTGCCTCGGCCCGGAGGGTGACGCCATGACGCCCGATCCTCAAATGAAGGCCATCCTCGATCAGATGAAGGCAGCCGGATGGCGGCCAACGCACACGCTCTCCGTCGCTGACGCGCGACAGGCCTTCAAGAGCCGAGTGGCCAAGGGCGCGCCGGTAGCCCACACCGTGGATCGCGCGATCCCAGGTCCCGCCGGAGACATTCCCGTGCGCATTCACTGGCCCACCGGCGCCGGCCCGTTCCCCGCCCTCGTCTTCTTTCACGGGGGAGGCTGGGTGATCGGCGATCTCGACACGCACGACGTGACGTGCCGCTCCCTGACCAACCAAGCCGGCTGCGTCACCGTCTCCGTCGACTACCGGCTCGCGCCCGAGCACAAGTTCCCCGCCGCTGTCGAGGATGCCTATGCGGCCACGCGCTGGGTCGCCGACCACGCGAGGGAGCTCGGCGTTGACGGCGCCAAGATCGCGGTTGGCGGCGCCAGCGCGGGCGGCAACCTCGCCACGGTGGTCGGTCTCATCGCGATAGAACGCGGGGGCCCGGGACTCGTCTTCCAGCTCCTCATCTATCCCGTCACCGACGCCGCCCTCGACACGCCGTCGGCCCGCGCCATCACCTCGGACGACTATCCGCTCACGCGCGCCGACATGGAATGGTTCTGGGGTCACTATCTCCGAACGGATGCCGATTGCCGCCATCCCTACGCCTCGCCCGCCCTCGCGAAGAGCCTGGCCGGCCTCCCTCCCGCCCTGGTCATCACGGCCGAGATCGACCCGCTCTGCGACGAGGGAGAGCGCTACGCGCACGCCCTCGAGCGCGCGGGCGTCACCGCGGCCTGCACTCGCTATGAAGGCGTCACCCACGGCTTCGTCGGGATGGAAGCTGCCCTCGACAAGGGACGCGCCGCGGTGGCGCAAGCCTCCCAGGCCCTCCGCTCCGCTCTCTCCCGCGCTTAGCCCCGCCTTTCCCTCGCCCCAAAGGGGGAGAGGGCAGGGTGAGGGGGCCGATCAAAAAGCTCTCACGAAGCTTCCGACGGAGAGGCATACACGGTGCTGAATCGCCGCAGCTCCACCTTACCGGGCGGAAATCCTCGCGGCTTGCTCACGTCGGCACAGGTGGCGAGATGGACGGTGACGCGCCCTCCGTGCTTGGCCCTGGAGTAGCGCGCGGCCAGCGACGCGGCGAAGCGCAGCGTGTCACGCGGAAGCCGCTCGAGGCCGTCGGGATTGCGCACGATCACGTGCGAGCCGGATTCCGCGGCCACGTGAAGCCACGCGTCGCGAACCTCCCCGAGCCCGAAGGTGAGCAGGTCATTGTCCGCCGCGGAGCGGCCCACCAGCACGGTCAGGCCGTCCGGAGAGACGAACCGGCGCGCCACCGACCGGCCCTGCCATATCCCCTGCTCGGGATCAGAGGGCGGCGGAGCGGCGCGGGCGGTCATGCCGGCTAGAGTTTGTAGAATCTCCTCGCGTTGCCCGCGAGGACCTGCCGCTTGGCATCGTCGCCGAGATCGGCGCGGTCCGCCAGCTCCTTCACCGACTTCGGATAGCTGTGATCCCAGTGGGGGAAATCGGACGCGTACATGATCCGGTCATTGCCAACATAGGCGAGGGCCTGGGGCAAGAGCGGCTCGTCGGCCTCGCAGGAGAAATAGATCTGGTGACCGTGCACGATCTCGGTGGGTGACTGGGTGAGGAGCTTGGCCTCGGCGTGGCCGCGCTTCTCGTATTCCTCGTCCATGCGCTGGAGGAAATACGGTATCCAGCGGAGGTGATCTGGCGGAGCTGGGCGAAGACATGCGACACGGTATGAGCCTGGATGAACTTCGGGAAGGGCTCGTGGCCCACGTCGGTCATGTCCGTTCCTGCCGCGTGCACGGTGATGGGCACTTTGAGCCTTTGCGCGGTGGCGTAGACAGGATCGAAGCGCTCGTGGCCGAGGAGGTAGTAGCTGTCGGCCGAGAGCATGCCGCCTACGAAGCCGAGCTCGCCCACGCAGCGCTCGAGCTCGCGCGCGGAGGCGGCGGGATCCTGAAGAGGCAGGAGCGCCACGCCCCGGAGGCGCGGGCTCTGGCTGGTCAGCTCCTTGTAGAGCATGGTGTTGTAGGCGCGGGCGAGCGCCACTGCCCACTCCGCATCACGCAGGAAGGGCAGGCCGAGTCCCAGCGTGGGGTAGAGCACGGCCATGGCCATGCCGCCCATATCGAGGGCTTCCGTCCACGACTTGACGTCACCCGCCCAGTTGCCCTTGGTCCCCATCAGCCGGCGGTCCCATCCGTCCTGCGGAAAGAAGGGCGTGAGAAGCGGGCGCTTGCGGTACGGCTCGTCGAGATGGCGGGCGATCTGCTCCCAGGTCTCGGTCACGTGTCCGTCGGCGTCGACGATCTCGAAGCTCATGTCCGACCTCCCCTGCGGTTAGATGCGGCGTCGGCTATCGATCAGCGCGCGCCCGAGCGCGCGCTTCGTCGGGCAGCGTGCGGCGGATAGACGCCGAGGGGCCGGGCGGCGTCGATGCCCATCTTGGCCGTGGTGCCCGCCCGCGTCGACGGATCGAGAATGGCGCCCATCATGTTCGGCGCGGAGGTTCATTCGTCCGGTCCGTCCCATAGCGTGAGCATGGTGCCAACCCCCTTGGCCTCGGCCTGCGCGTGGATCCACGCGCCGAGGACGATATCACTGATGGCGAAGCCCCGATGCCAGAAGATGATGCGCTCCGCCGGCTCGGCACGGCCGATCCGCGTCCCGTGCACGATCTCGCCGATCTCGGCGTGCACGTGCTCGCGCCGGAGCGCGCCGCTCGCGATGAGCGGATGGAGCTGGCCGCCGTGCTGGCACTGCGCCCAGTCATCGACCACCAGCTTGTCCACCCGGAACGGTAGCGCGGGATCGATGGCCATGACCCAGCCATAGGTCACGAGGAGCGCGCCGGGCTCGAGCCACGACTCGCGCACGAGCACCTCGGCGCGCTCGAGCCGGGTCGCCTCCACCACGATGTCGGCACCGCGGAGAGCCTCCTCCGTGCTGTCGACAGGCCTCGCGTCGAGCCCGAGGGTCTGGCGCACCTCGGCGGCCAGCCGCTCGCGGCTCTCGTGCCGCTTGCTCGTGATGCGCACCTCGCGCAGAGGGAAGAGCGCGGCGAGCGCGGTCAGATTGCTGAGGGCCGTGCCTCGCGCGCCCAGATGCACCACCACGGAGGAGTTGGGCCGCGCGAGATACTTGGCGCCGATGCCCGTCACCGCGCCCGTGCGCAACCATGTCAGCACCGTCGCGTCCATCAGGCAGCGCGGCACGCCGGTGGCCGGATCGTACAAGGTGAGCATGGCCACTTCCGAGGGCAGCCCCACGCGATAGTTGTCCACGTAGTCGCCCACCACCTTGACCCCCGCCGCTCCCACCGGCGCCACGAATCCCGGCAGAACATTGAAGTGGCCGTTGAACCGGTCGTCCAGCTGAATATGGCTCTTGGGCGGGAGCACCACCTCCCCCGCCCCGTGGGCGACCAACCCGCGCTCGATCACCTCGAGGAGGGTCTCCGTCGAGGGCAGCAGCGACTGCACCTCGGCGCGATTCAAAAACCTGAACGCTACGCGCGCCACGTTGGTTTCTTCACGGCGAGGTGGTTTCGCGGGCGCGGACGGGGGGCGTGCCCTCCCGGGACCACCCTGAGTCGCATTCGTTTGCGGAGTCTCGGCCCCGCCACGAGACTTTCGTCTGTGGCTTCGACCACACGCAGAAGATAGGGGTCCCGGGAGGGCACGCCCCCCATCCACGCCCTTTCCGCTCCGCCGATTCAGCTCTCATGAAGTGTGGTCCCGCTGTTTCTCGATTCTCCACGCGGGGAGCTGGGTGGGGCAGGGGGTTCCCTCCCCAGACCCGTGTCTTCTGGGGAGATTCTTCGAAGACCAAAGCCACAATATCGTGGCGGGCCCGAGTGGCCGAGCGGATCGCGACTCGGCGTGGTCTGGGGAGGGACCCCCCCGCCCCGCCCAGCGTGTCATCACCGCCAAACCGAATCCACCTGCGCCACAACAGCCGTC
>WNFS01000379.1_pt1 | contig 40805 bp, 31 predicted proteins | sample 5400141 | NCBI WGS metagenome assembly WNFS01 (sample SAMN13153358, study PRJNA577476) | soil metagenome | isolation source: 60 cm saprolite under Madrone tree | place: USA:California | collected 2016-06-14
CGACAACGTGGAGATGAACATCGAACTGATTGCGCCGATCGCGATGGAAAAAGGTTTGCGCTTCGCGATTCGTGAAGGTGGCAGAACGGTGGGCGCTGGTACCGTTTCCGAGGTAGTGGAATAAGTCCTATAGGTCCTATAGGACCTGTATAAGCAGACCTCTAGAAGATTTGGAGATTTAAGTTTATGCCGCGTGACAATGTCGTTTTGCAATGCATCGAATGCAAGAGCCGGAACTACGTAACTACAAAGAACAAGAAGACGACAACAGAACGTCTCGAGTTCAAAAAGTTCTGCCGTCGCTGCCGTAAGCACATAAATCATAAGGAAACCAAGTGATCACATTGTCGATTGCCAATTGGCAATTGCCGATTAAGACCCGGACGGAAAGCTTTGGCAAATTGGCAATCGGAAATTGGCAATCGGCAATGATTCCTAGGGGTATAGTGTCAACGGTTAGCACGTCGGTCTCCAAAACCGAAAGTCCGGGTTCGAATCCTGGTACCCCTGCCAAGTTAGGATAGAAAAGTTCGCGTGTCGATAGAAGAAGACGATACTGAAAACTTTGGCGCTTTGCCTGAACCGGCGCGCGACAATTCCGTGACCAAACCGATCGGAACTCCGTCGCCGCGGGCAACCAGATTTAGCGCGGGCGCGGAAGGCAGAGGCACTCGACGTGAACGCGGGCTAGCAGGCGCGCGAACCGGGTTTGTCGAACGCACCGCACAGTTTTTGCGGGACACTCGCGCGGAAATGCGGAGAGTGTCGTGGCCGACGGCCAACGAAGTAAAGAACACGACGATCATTACTTTGATTGCAGTCGTTTTCTTCGCCATCTATTTGTTTGGAGTGGATCGAGTCTGGTCTTTTCTAATTGATCATCTGCGCACCTGGTTGGGTGGTTAGGCGCAGCGAGAGATTTTTTCATGAATCAGTGGTTCATACTTCATACGTATTCCGGTCACGAGAAAAAGGTTTGCGAAAGCCTGAAAGCTCGAGTGTCAGGGACAGATCTGGAAACGGCAATAACTGAGGTGCTGGTCCCGACTGAAACCGTAGTCGAGATGCGTGGCAATAAGCGCGTTGAATCTTCACGCATGTTCTATCCCGGTTACGTGCTGGTGCAAATTGAATGTGATGAGCGCGGGCACATTCCCGATAACGTTTTTCACGCCATTCGCTCAACGCCCAAGGTTACCGGTTTTGTGGGTGGACAAAGTCCGACCCCGCTGACCCCGCAGGAAGTTGATCAGATAGTGCATCACGTGGCCGAGGCCGCAGAAAAGCCCAAGCCAAAGTTCTCATACGCCGCCGGCGAGACGGTGCGGATCAAATCAGGCCCTTTCCAGAGTTTCACCGGCAAGGTTGAAGAAGTTAATGAAGACAAGTCCACGCTCAAGGTGACGGTGACCATCTTTGGCCGCTCGACGCCGGTTGAATTGAGCTTTCTCGATGTAGAAAAAGTAACGTTTACGGAAGAAGAGTAATTAAAGGATCATGGCAAAGAAGATTACAGGTTTTATCAAGCTACAAGTCCCGGCCGGCAAAGCCAATCCGGCGCCTCCGATTGGTCCAGCGCTCGGCCAGCACGGCGTTAATATTATGGAGTTCTGTAAAGCTTTTAACGCCAAAACCGCGCAGGCGGATCCGGACATGAAGATTCCGGTCGTGATCACGGTTTATGCGGACCGCTCGTTCACCTTTGAAACCAAGACTCCGCCGGCCGCTGATCTGTTAAAGAAGGCCGCCGGAATCGATAAAGGTTCGGGCAATCCCAAGAAAGAGAAAATTGGCAAGATCTCTCGCGCCAAGCTTGAAGAGGTCGCGAAGTCCAAGATGCCTGATCTGAACACAACCAGTTTGCAAAGTGCCATCCGCACAATCGAGGGCACGGCCAGACAGATGGGCCTCACGGTCGAAGGATAAAAGATGCCGGACGAGTTCGATGTCCGGTGATCAAATAATCAAAGAGGGAGAGCTAAACACTCGCTGGAACCTCGGAGCTTTCAGATGAAAAAGCACGGAAAGAAATATCGCGCCGCGTTGGAAAAGACCGAACCCGCGCGCAAGTACACTCTGGATGACGCGGTCAGGAAACTGAAAGAGATTGCGTTCGCAAAGTTTGACGAGACCGTCGAGCTGACCATGTGGCTGGGTGTGGATCCGCGCAAAGCGGATCAGTTGGTGCGTGGCACGATCGTTTTGCCGCACGGCCTGGGCAGATCAAAATCAGTTCTGGTTATCGCCCAGGGCGACAAGATCAAAGAGGCTGAGGAAGCCGGGGCTGATTTTGTCGGCGGCGAAGATATGGTGACCAAGATCAAAGGCGGCTGGTTGGAGTTTGACGCGGTGATCGCGACTCCCGATATGATGCGCCTCGTGGGCGGACTCGGTAAGGTTCTGGGACCCCGCGGTTTGATGCCCAACCCAAAAACCGGCACCGTAACCTTTGACGTAAAGACTGCCGTGCGAGAAACAAAGGCGGGCAAGGTCGAGTACCGCGTCGATAAGACTGGCGTGATTCATACCGCCGTGGGCAAGGTTTCGTTTGAAGAAAACAAAATCGTTGAGAATACCCGCGCCCTGATAGACGCCGTGGCCAAGGCCAAGCCTTCAACCGCCAAAGGCAAGTACATGAGAAAAGTTAATATCGCATCGACGATGAGTCCGGGATTGCTGCTGGACGAAACGGCATTTGCCAAGTAAGTGAGGAGCCAAGGATGAAGAGCAAAGCACAGAAACAAAAAAATCTCGACGCCCTCGCTGAGCAGTTCAAGAGCGCAAACGCAGCGATGTTGGTGAGCTTCAAGAATATGACGGTCGCTAAAGATCAGGAACTGCGCCGACAGCTGCGCGAGGCTGGTGTCACCTACTCGGTGGTAAAGAACACCCTGGCCCGCAAAGCTTCCGCCGGCACTCCCCTGGAGCCAATGGCCGATCAGTTCAAGGGCGTAACCGCGGTCGCTCTGAGCACGGACGATCCGGTAGGATTGTCAAAAGCGATTTCGAAGTTCACCAAAGCCAACCCGGATATTTTCAGCTTCAAGGTTGGGCTGGTTGAAGGCAAGGTGGTGGCACTGAAGGAAGTCGAATCAATTGCCAGCCTGCCATCGCGCGACGACTTACTCTCGAAAGTCTTGTTCCTGATAAACGCGCAGGCGCAGCGTCTGGTCACAGTGCTGCAAGCAGTGCCTCGCAACCTGGCGGTCGTAACCGAACAGGTTCGCGCGCAGAAGGAAGCGCAAGGCGCATAACAGAATTCGAATTTCGAAATTGTCGAACAAGCTTTAGTTTGTCGACGGTTTGGACAGAACTCGACAAACTGAAGTTTGTCGGACATCACATGGCGGCCGCCGTGCTCCTGTCAGTGGGGCGGCTATGGAAAATGGCAGGCGCGAAACGGCGATGCAGCCATCAGCGCAGCCAAATCAAAAAGCAAATGAGGATTTGCGAGAACGAATGCAGGAGAACGTGATTCATCATGTCGGATAAATTACAGGGAATCGTCGATCAGATTAAAGAGCTCACGCTGCTCGAGGCATCGGAGCTGGTGAAACTAATGGAAGAGACCTTTGGTGTCTCAGCTGCTGCGGCCACAGTGGCCGCGCCTGCCGCTGGCGGCGGGGGCGCCGAAGCCGCCGCGCCGGCGGAAGAGCAGACCGAGTTTGACGTGATCCTTCAGGCCGCGGGTGGGCAGAAGATCAACGTCATCAAGGTCGTCCGCGAAGTAACTGCGCTAGGCCTTAAAGAAGCGAAAGACCTGGTTGAAGCTGCTCCAAAAGCGGTTAAAGAAGGCGTTTCCAAAGAAGAAGCAGAGACGGTCAGGCAGAAACTGGCAGACGCCGGTGCGACTGTCGAAGTTAAATAAGGTTTCAGGCGCCGGACGGATTTCGCCGGCGCCTGCACCTGAATTCTGGGCGTCCTTTCTCGTGGCTTGACCTTTAGTTCCTGAGTGGTTAACTTAGGGGAGTATTGAAGCGCTGGCGTTACTCCCGGAAAAATCCGAGAAGCGAATGCAATCGCTCGTTTGAAGCGGTCGGGGCAAGGTGCGCTCTGGCCGCGTATCCGTCTGTTTTGGCCCTGTTTGGAGCCAACGCTGATCCCGCGGGCGACGGTACTTTGAAAGAATAGGAAACATTCATGTCTGCAAATCTACTTGACACTGTAAATACTGGATTAGGGCGACGCACGAGTCAGGCGCCGCAGCGAAACGACTTTTCAAAGATTAAGACCGCGGTGCCGATCCCGAACCTGATCGAGATTCAACGCGAGTCGTATAACCGTTTTCTGCAGATGGATATGCTGCCCGAAGAGCGTCAAAACACTGGTCTTCAGGCAGTGTTCAGGTCGGTGTTTCCGATCTCGGATTTTCGCGAAACCGCTACGCTCGATTTTGTCGAATATCAGATCGGTAATTGGCAGTGCAAGTGCGGCAACCTCGAAGGACTGAAGTATCTGCGCGCGGCCTGTAAGAATTGCAAAGCCAGCATCAAGGTTGATCCCCTGCGGCCGGGACAAACGCTCTGTCACGTGTGCGGCACCTTTAATGCGGTGCGCCCGGAACTTTGCCCGAACTGCGGCGAGCCCGTGGGCCTCAAGCACAAACACGATCAGCAGGAGTGTCAGGAACGGGGCATGAGTTATAGCGTGCCGCTCAAGGTGAAGATCCGGCTGACGGTCTACGACAAAGATCCTGATACGAACGTCAAGTCCATTCGCGACATCAAGGAAGAAGAAGTCTTCTTTGGCGAAATTCCACTGATGACTGACAATGGGACTTTCATCATCAACGGAACTGAGCGCGTTATCGTTTCCCAGTTGCACCGTTCGCCGGGTGTGTTCTTCAAACGCGGCGCAGTCTACATTGCCAAAATCATTCCGTACCGCGGGTCATGGGTCGAGTTTGAATACGACCAGAAGAACCTGCTCTATGTGCGCGTCGGCAAGAGAAAGTTCCTGGCGTCGATTTTCCTGCGCGCCCTGGGCGTTTGGCTGAATTCAAATTTCAACAGCAAGTCCTTCGGTAGCGATGGTCAGTTGGAAGAGGCGGTCAAAAGCGCTTCCTTCAGGGACGAAGATCTGTTGCGCGCGTTTTACACCGTCGATGAAGTGCGCATCGAAGACGGGCGTTTGATGATTCAGGTGCCGGATTCGGGAGCGACTCACCTGATCGGGATGAAGGTCGACTTTGACATCAAGGGACGCGGTCCCGATCCGATTGTTCGCAAGGGCAAAGAAATCAGCCGGACCTCGCTTGAAGCGCTGCGTAAAGCCAATATTGGCGAGGTAGAAATCGATTTGGCGCAATTCGAAGGCGCTTGCGCAGTTGCCGATATCGTCAACACTGAGACCGGCGAAGTAATTCTCGAAGCCAACAACGAAATCACCGCAGCGAAGCTTCAGGAAATTGCCGAGAGCGGGGTAAAGAGTTTTGCGATCTTCTTCCCGGAGCGCGACGACGTAGGTGTGGTCGTCTCGCAGACTCTGAAGAAAGACACGATCAGTAAGCCGGTTGATGCGTTGCTGGAGATTTATCGCAAGATGCGTCCTGGCGACCCGCCGACGGTTCAGACCGCCTATCGCCTGCTCGAAGGCATGTTTTTTGATCCGCGTAAGTTTGATTTTTCGCGCGTCGGCCGCTTGAAGTTCAACATCAAGATGGGCAAGCCCGAAATGCAGCGGATCGAGGATCCGTTGCTGGCGGCGAGCGACTTTTTCGAGGTCGTTTCTTATGTCTTGAAGATGCGCCGCAATCCGGTCGACGACCAGAAAAAGCCGATTTATCAGGCTGATGACATTGACCATCTCGGTAATCGTCGCGTCCGTGCCGTAGGCGAGTTGCTGGAAAACCAGTTTCGCATCGGGCTCGAGCGGATGGAGCGCGCCATCAAAGAGAAGATGTCGATCCATCAGGAGATGCAAACGACGATGCCGCGCGATCTCATCAACGCCAAGCCGGTCACGGCAGCGGTGCGTGAGTTTTTTGGGTCGTCGCAGTTGTCTCAGTTCATGGATCAGACTAATCCGCTCTCAGAAATCACCCACAAGCGCCGCTTGTCGGCCCTGGGACCAGGCGGGTTGAGCCGCGAGCGCGCCGGATTCGAAGTCCGCGACGTGCACCCCACTCACTATGGACGCATTTGTCCGATTGAGACGCCTGAAGGTCCGAACATTGGTTTGATTTCATCGCTCTCGTGTTATGCGCGCATCAATGAATTCGGTTTCATTGAGTCGCCTTATCGCAAAGTTGTGAACGGTGTCGTGACGGAGTTTGTCCGGGTCATCAACGGTGGTGACACGAAGTTCAAACCCAACGATCACGTGCCTCAGGAGGACGTCGATAAAGCCAACAAGCGGGTCGGCTCCGGGGAAAAGGCGATCTTTGAACCGTTCCCGTTTTATTTGACCGCCTGGGAAGAAGACAAACACGTCGTCGGCCAGGCCAATATTCAACTCGACGAAAACAGTTATATCGTCAATGACCGTAACGCCGCGCGCAAAGCCGGCGAGTTCATTCTGGCTCAGCGCGACGAGATCGAATTTGTCGACGTCTCGCCGAAGCAACTGGTTTCCGTGGCGGCGTCGCTGATTCCATTTCTCGAGAACGATGACGCTAACCGCGCGTTGATGGGTTCGAACATGCAGCGGCAGTCAGTGCCCCTGTTGCGGGCTGAAGCTCCCTACATCGGCACGGGCATGGAAGACGTCACGGCGCGCGATTCCGGCGCGGTGGTGATCGCCAAGCGCGATGGAGTAGTTGATTACACCGATTCCGAACGCATCATCGTTAAGGCTGATCACAACGTGGACGGCACTATCTCTCGCGAGGTTACGGCCGATATTTACACGCTGATTAAGTTCAAGCGCTCGAACCAGAACACCTGCATCAACCAGCGACCGATCGTGCACGTGGGCGAACGGGTGAGCAAGGGACAGGTGATCGCGGACGGTCCTTGTACGGATCGGGGCGAGTTGGCCCTGGGCCGCAATGTTCTGGTCGCCTTCATGCCGTGGCGCGGATATAACTTTGAAGACGCGATTCTGGTTTCCGAGCGGCTGGTGAAAGAGGACTATTACACCTCGATTCACATCGAAGAACTCGAGATCGAGGCGCGGGATACCAAGCTCGGTCCCGAAGAGATTACTCGCGATATCCCGAACGTCGGCGAAAACATGCTGCGAGATTTGGATGAGAGCGGCATTATTCGCATCGGCGCCCAGGTCAAACCCGGCTCGATTCTGGTCGGCAAGGTCACCCCCAAGGGCGAGACCCAGTTGACGGCTGAAGAGAAATTGCTGCGGGCGATCTTCGGCGAAAAGGCCGCCGACGTTAAAGACGCGTCGCTGGTTTCTCCCCCAGGAATCGACGGTACCGTGGTCGATGTGCAGGTCTTTACCCGCAAGGGTCAGGAGAAGGATCAGCGCTCGCTGTCGATCGAACAGGGCGAAGAGGAGCGTCTGCGACGCGACCTTGAGGATGAGATTCGTATTCTGCATGAGCAGCGCGACGAACGCATCTACGAACTGTTCGAAGGCCGCAAGCTCTCGCACGACCTGACCAGCAATCGCGAAGTGGTGATTGAGAAGGGCGTTCCGATCACCCGCGAGATGTTGAAGGCGGTGGAGCCCAAGGCTTTGCGCAAGGCGCAGGTGGCGTCGGCGAGAGTTGATGCCGCCAGCGAAGTGAAGGAATACGAAGATCGGACTGAACGTCAGATCAAAATTCTTTCGGACATCTACGAAGAGAAGATTGCCAAGCTGCGTCAGGGCGACGAACTTTCACCGGGCGTGATCAAGATGGTGAAAGTCTTCATTGCCATGAAGCGCAAGCTTTCAGTCGGCGACAAGATGGCCGGCCGCCACGGTAATAAGGGCGTCATCGCGCGCATCCTGCCGGAAGAAGATATGCCTTATCTTCCGGATGGAACACCGGTCGAGATTGTGCTAAATCCGCTGGGCGTGCCGTCGCGCATGAACGTGGGGCAGATTCTCGAGACGCACCTTGGTTGGGCGGCCCGGGTTCTGGGTATGCATTTCGCGAATCGGGAGCCCGGGCTCGCGAACTGGGACTGCCTGAGATCGTTAACGAGTCGGGCAAGGCGGTGCTTTATGACGGACTCAGTGGAGACGCTTTCGAGCAGAAGGTGACGGTTGGCTACATCTACATGCTGAAGCTTTCGCATCTGGTCGACGATAAGATCCATGCGCGCTCGATCGGACCGTACTCACTCATCACCCAGCAGCCGTTGGGCGGCAAGGCGCAGTTCGGCGGACAGCGTTTCGGCGAAATGGAAGTGTGGGCGCTGGAAGCTTATGGCGCGGCGCACATCCTGCAGGAGCTTCTGACAGCCAAGTCTGACGACGTCGCCGGGCGATCCAAGATTTACGAAGCGATCGTCAAGGGCGAAGCGGATTTCGATCCGGGTTTGCCTGAGTCGTTCAACGTACTTGTGCGCGAATTGCAGTCGCTTTGCCTGGACGTCGAGCTGGTGCAAAAGAACGGCGATGCTGATGAGCCGATCGCTGAACCGTTGATTACCAGCGGAATTTAGTCATCGCCGATTGGCAATTTCCGATTGCCGATTTCAAGCGGGTGACGAACGTCGCTCTTGATTTCGACAAAGTGGAAATTGGCAATCGGAAATTGGAAATGGAGATAACACGTGTTTCGATTCCATCAAGAGAAAACGCAACTGGCGCCTGACTTTGAGGCTATTCGCATCTTACCAAGCCGGAGACGATCAATTACCGGACATTCAAGCCGGAGCGCGATGGCCTGTTCTGCGCGCGTATCTTTGGCCCGGTAGCCGACTGGGAGTGTCTCTGCGGCAAGTACAAGCGCATGAAGCACCGCGGCGTGATCTGCGACAAGTGCGGCGTCGAAGTCACCCAGGCAAAGGTGCGCCGCGAGCGGCTCGGGCATATTGATCTGGCTAGCCCGTGTTCACACGTCTGGTTCTTTAAAGGCTTGCCTTCGCGCATCGGCCATCTACTCGATATTCCGCTGCGCGAGCTGGAAAAGGTCCTCTACTTCGAATCCTACATCGTCATCGATCCCGGTGAAGTGAAGGAATTGAAGGAGCGCGAGTTACTATCCGATGAGCGCTATCGCGAGCTGATTCGCGATCATCCGGCCGAGTTTGTCGCCAAGATGGGCGCAGAGGCTATCAAGGAACTGCTTTCGATGGTCAACATCGAAGAGCTCGCGGTTGAACTGCGTCGCCGCATGCGCGAAGAGACTTCGCAACAGAAGAAATTGAAATATTCCAAGCGGCTGAAGGTCGCGACTTCGTTTCTTAAGTCCGGTAATCATCCCGAGTGGATGATCCTGGACGTGATTCCAGTGATTCCGCCCGAGTTGCGCCCGTTGGTGCCGCTTGATGGCGGCCGCTTCGCGACCTCAGACCTGAACGATTTGTATCGCCGCGTAATCAATCGCAACAATCGTCTGAAGAAATTGATGGAGTTGCGGGCGCCGGAAGTGATCGTGCGCAACGAAAAACGCATGCTCCAGGAAGCGGTCGACGCGCTGTTTGATAACGGTCGCCGTGGCCGAGTCTTGCGCGGCGTCAACAACCGCCCGCTCAAGTCGCTTTCGGGAACACTGAAAGGGAAGCAGGGACGCTTCCGCCAGAACCTGCTCGGCAAGCGCGTGGATTATTCGGGCCGCTCGGTTATCGTGGTCGGTCCGGAGCTGAAGCTGCACCAGTGCGGCTTGCCAAAGAAGATGGCCCTGGAACTTTTCAAGCCATTCATCTACAACCAACTTGAAAAGCAGGGGCACGCGGCCACGATCAAGCAAGCGCGCGAGATGGTTGAACGCCAGGAGCCGGTGGTCTGGGACATCCTCGAGGAAGTTATTCGCGAGCATCCGGTGCTCTTAAATCGCGCGCCGACTCTCCACCGTCTGGGTATCCAGGCGTTCGAGCCGGTGCTGGTGGAAGGGAAAGCAATCAAGATTCATCCGCTGGTTTGCACAGCGTTCAACGCCGACTTTGACGGCGACCAGATGGCTGTGCACATTCCGCTTTCACCGGAAGCGCAGATCGAAGCGGCCGTGCTGATGCTTTCTTCGAACAACATTCTCAGCCCCGCGAGCGGCCAACCGATCGCGGTGCCCTCGCAGGATATTGTGCTGGGCATCTACTACCTGACACGCGATAAGGAAGGCGCTAAAGGGGAAGGCCGTGTATTTGCATCGGGCAATGAGGTGCTGCTGGCTCTCGACGCCAAGGAAGTCACCACGCAGACGCCGATCAAACTTCGCATCAGTGGCGACTTGATCGATCTTACGCAGGAACACGACTCGCAGGACATTCTGCGCGCCACCGCACAGGAGAACGTGCGCCGGGTCATTAACACAACCGTTGGCCGCGTGATCTTCAACGACTCAATTCCGCCGGGATTACCCTACTTCAACGGCACTCTACGCAAGAAGGGTCTCCAGTCCCTGGTCAACTACTCGCACATTCGTCTCGGTCACGAGATGACGGTGAAGATGCTCGACGATCTAAAAACTCTCGGCTTCCTGTACGCCACCAAGGCCGGCATCTCCATCGGCATCGACGATCTGGTGACGCCACCTTCGAAGCCGGAGATTGTAGGCAAGGCCGAGAAGGACGTGATCACCGTCGAGCAGCAGTACCGCGACGGCGTGATCACCAACGGCGAGCGCTATAACAAGGTGATCGCGATCTGGTCGGAAGCTACCGACAAAGTCGCCAAAGAGATGTTCAAGGCGATGGACGATCGCGAGAAGGCGACCAAGGAAATGAACCCGATCCTGATCATGTCGGATTCAGGAGCGCGCGGTTCGGCGCAACAGATTCGCCAGTTAGCGGGCATGCGTGGATTAATGGCGCGTCCGTCAGGCGAAATTATCGAGACGCCGATCCAGTCAAACTTCCGCGAAGGTCTAAATGTTTTGCAGTACTTTATTTCGACCCACGGCGCGCGTAAGGGATTGGCTGATACGGCGCTGAAGACGGCCGACTCGGGCTATTTAACGCGGAGGCTGGTTGACGTGGCGCAGGACGTAATCATCAGTGAACAGGACTGCGGTACGTTGAAAGGAATCTCTTCGGCGGCGATCGTTGAAGGCGGCGAGGAAATCGAAAGCTTGCGCGACCGCATCGTGGGCCGTACGGCGCTCGAAGATGTGATCGACCCGGTCGAAGGCACGGTCATCGTGGAATCCAATCAGGAGATCGACGAAGACCTGGCCTCGGAAATTCAACGTTCCGGCGTCCAGCGCGTTCGTATTCGTTCAGTCTTGACCTGCGAATCGCGACGCGGCTGCTGTATTAAATGCTACGGACGCAACCTGGCCACTGGCCGTCCGGTGGACATCGGCGAGGCGGTCGGCGTGATTGCCGCCCAATCAATTGGCGAACCCGGTACCCAACTTACCATGCGCACGTTCCACATCGGCGGCACGGCGCGACTGGAAGAGTCTTCCAAGCACGAGGCGCGCGTCGAAGGCAAGGTCAAGTACATCGATCTGCAAACTGTCAAGAGCCGCAAGGGAGAGCGCGTGGCGATGAATCGTAACGGCGCTTTGACGATTCTCGATGAGCGCAGCCGCGAAGTCGCGCGTTATCAGATTGTTTATGGCGCGCACATTCTGATCGAGGACGGGGACACCGTGGCGCAGGATCAGTTGCTGGCCACCTGGGACCCCTTCACTTTTGCAATTCTTACTGAGGTCGGCGGCAAGGTGAAATTCCAGGACTTGAAAGAAGGCGTGACCTATGACGAAGAGACTGACCAGGTCACTGGTTTGTCCCACATGGTAGTTAAGGACTCGCCGGACGAAAAGAAACAGCCCCGTCTGGAAATTCGCAACACCAGCAACAAGGTGTTGAAGACTTACCAGATGCCGGTGCGTGCTAACCTGATGGTTAACGACGTCGAAGAAGTCGAGCCCGGCGATGTCATCGCCAAAATTCCCCGGGAAACGACCAAGACGAAGGACATCACCGGTGGTCTGCCGCGCGTCGTCGAGTTGTTTGAAGCTCGCCGGCCGGGCGAAGCTGCCGTTATGTCTGAAATCGACGGCACCGTCAAACTGGGTCCCATCTCAAAGGGCAAACGCAAGCTCATCATCGTTGGCGACGATGGTGAAGAGCGCGAGTACGACATCCCACGTGGTACGCACATCAACGTGCAGGAAGGCGATCGGGTCCGCGCCGGCGAGGCGTTGCAGGACGGACCGCTGAACCCGCATGACATTCTGCGCGTGCTGGGTATGAACCGTCTGCAGGAATACCTGACCAACGAAATCCAGGAGGTCTATCGCCTGCAGGGCGTGAACATCAACGATAAGCACATCGAAGTAATCGTGCGTCAGATGTTGCGCTGGGTGAAGATTAAGGAAGTCGGCGACACCGAGTTCCTGCTCGAAGAGCAGGTCGATCGCTTCCGCTTCCAGGACGAGAACGAACGGGTGCGTAGCGAGAAAGGCGAAGTTTCTTCGGCTGAACCACTGCTTTTGGGCATCACCAAGGCTTCGCTCTCAACCGATTCCTTCATCTCGGCGGCGTCGTTCCAGGAAACGACGCGCGTGCTGACTGAGGCTGCTATCTCTGGCCGCATAGATTATCTACGCGGCTTAAAAGAGAACGTCATAATGGGCCGCCTGATTCCCGCCGGTACGGGTATGGAGTACTACCGCAACGTGAATATCGAGCGGGACGAAACCATCGGCGAATCTCAGCGCGAAGAGATAGACGACCTGCCGGAAATCCTCGGAACCGGATTGCCTATGCCAGAGCCGCATGTTGCAGTGCCCGCGACCAGCATGGAATCCGACGCTGAAGAGGAAGACGAAGAGCTCGTCGAGGTGGCGACTGATGTCGAGGACGAATAGCCTAGGGCTCAACTTGTAACGTTGGCAGAACACTCGCTTCGGGCGGGTGTTTTGCTTTTTATAGTGCGAAAACCGCTGCGACGCTCTGTATTACTCAGCGCGTTTCTGGGAGCGCGGACGTCCCGCACAGCGAACGAAGTTCGCTCACGTTTTCCAGCTACTGTCTTCCAATCACAAGAGCTGTTCGCGCTTCGCGCTAGTGGGACGAGACGTTCGCGCTCCCAGCAGGGGCGAAATCAAGTTCCACACGGTTTTCCCCTTCCCATCCGGCCGTCTTTAGGCTAATATGCCCAGCGAGGCTGGCCCAGTGGCCTCTATCTTCCCGACCTGCGCGTTGCGATTGCAGCAGCGCTGAATTCTTCAGAAAATCCCGGCACCGATTTACTGCGCGGCAACCTTTTGTCGCTTGCTTCAGTCTTATTGCAGTCGAAGCAGGAGGTTATCCCTTTGAAAAGAAGTATCCCCCGTCTGGTTCTTGTTCTAGGTCTATTCGTACTCGGCACAGCTCAACTTGTTCCCGCACAAGATTCATCGTCAGATCCGTCAAAGATCGACACATCCAGGGTTACTGGACAAACACAGCCGGGACCGAACGTGGCAGCACCAGCGCAGGAGTCCCTGCCCGCGCTCGTCCGCCGGGTTAAGCCTTCGGTCGTTTCCGTGCTGACTTACGACGCCAAGGGAGAGCCGCTGATTAGCGGTACCGGGTTCTTTGTCCGCGCCGGCCAGGTAATTACTAACATGCACGTCATTCGCGGCGCGCACCGGGTCGAGATTCACACCCTCGACGGCAAAGGCCGCACCTATCCCGTAGCCGGCGCCCTCGCCACCGATGAAGAGGCTGATCTCGCTCTGCTAAGTGTAGATCTGCCGGCGGAACGTTCGCGTCCGCTCACTTTCGCGAGCACCCTGCCCGACGAAGGCGAGCAGATTTTCGTGATCGGCAATCCGCTTCGTCTGGAGGGCTCGGTGAGCGAAGGGATCGTATCTGCCGTGCGCGAAGTGCCCGACCTCGGACGTATCATTCAAATCACGGCTCCTGTTTCGCACGGCAACAGCGGCAGCCCGCTGCTCAATATGCGCGGCCAGGTGATTGGCATCGTCACAGTGAAAGTCACGAACGGTCAGAACATTAACCTTGCGTTGGGAACGGCGCGCATCAGTTCGCTGGCGCAAGGCAAATTGACGTCCTTCGATCAGATCGGCGCCAAGAGTCGTTCAGCCACACAGCCCGAGTTGTTGGCTGAGTTGTGGTATCGCGGTGGTATCGATTCGTTGTGGTTGGGAAACTATGACAGCGCGCTTAACTATTTCGAGACGGCCGCTAATCGTAATCCACGCCGGCCTGAGACCTGGATTCAGATCGGTTATTGCAAGGTGAAACAGGGCCGCAACGATGAAGCAATTCGGGCTTACAAACGCGCGTTGCAATTAAGGCCTACTTCGGCGGATACCTATAACAAGCTGGGCGACGCTTATTACTACGGGGCACATTTTAATGAAGCGATCGACTCTTACCGTCAAGCCGCACGTCTGCGGCCGGATCAACCCGAAGCCTATTACAATCTGGGTCTCGCCTATCTCGAAATAGGCGATCGACAATCCGCCCTGGCGCAAAGCCGGTTGCTCGATTCGATCGATCCGGAACTAAACAAAAAGTTGCTGGCGGAAATGCAGAGATAGTCGGCACCCCAGGCCCCGACAACCCGGGCAGTAGCCCGACAGGAATGAAAGGCGAAGGCGAAGGCGGAGGGAAACCTCAATGCGAACGCCCGCCTGAACCGTCGGGCTACTGTAGTAAAACAAGAACCCCTTGACGAACCTTCGGTAGAATCCAAAAACGATCGGGTCCTTCGCCGCGTCCCATTCTTAGGAAGTTAACTCACACCCACGGATCGAGAACAATATCTTCACAGTTGAGCCTGGGCCATCGTCAAATATGAGGACGAGCGTGGACAGAATGTTCGCGCTCCTGCTCTCAAGGTGGGTTCAAATCAGAAGCTTGTCGTTGAGATTTGTGGACCCGCGCATGTATTAGTCTATTTATCGCTCTGTTGAGTCTGTTCCGCTGCTGATTCGTCGCATTCGCTCTAGGCGCACTTCTTCAAACTAAAAACTTTCCGGCGTCAATCTGACCGCAATCCGTCCGGGATTCGATGTGCTTGCTCGTAATGCTCCTGCTTCTGGCAAAGCAGGATTTAGATTCTCTGAACTCATTCGGGTCACATCTACTTCACGTTGATGCGTTATCACGAAACAGTCACATTGGTTGTTGTTAGCCCTCCTGCCAACAGTTAGAATCAATTTGCTCCCGCCCTCACGTGTAGACCTCACGCGTTAGATTTGAGCAAGACCAAAAAATTTGAATAGGAGAAAGTAACCCCTTTGAATACTCGTATACTGTTCCCCCGCTTGCTCGTTGCCTGCTTCGCTTTATGCGTAACCGCAACTGTAGTCGCCCAGAGTAGCGAAAGTGATTCCCGTCAAACTCGCGCAGCTCTTGATGCCAACGGCGGCATGCGTTTGGAAACGGATATCTCAACGCCGCCTGTGAGTGAGGAGCGCAGACCGAGAATGATTGGCGCGGTTCCGACGCTGCCCGCGGGACCTGTGGTAACCAGTAGGTTTGATCACCTTTTATTATCGGCTATCCAATCTCACCTGGGTTCGCCGTATTACTACACCGGAACCGGACCCGACTCTTTCGATTGTTCAGGTTTTGTCTGGCGTACTTTTCAGGAGGCGGGTTTTGATTTCAGCCGGGGACCGGCGCGTTCATATTGGGCCACCTTCGCGGCGCCGAATAAGGACGAGCAGTACAAGTTTGGCACGCTGGTTTTCTTCAGCGGGCTGGCGCACGTAGGGATTGTCGCCGACGAGCATGGCTTCTATCATTCGTCACGCCATCACGGCGTTATCTACTCACCTTTCAACGATTACTGGCTGTCGCGAATCGACGGTTTTCGCCGCGTTCCGGTTGATTCGATACCAGTCCCCGCGGCGAGTGCGAAGCCGCGCGTTGCCAGGCCCGCGATCATTACGCAGGCCGTTGAAGACAACCAACGCTAAGTAAAAGGTAACGCATGTAACAAAGGCCGCTGTGAATCATTCCGCTGCGGCCTTTTGATTTGCGATGGAAGAACTAATTAGCCGCCAACGTCGTGTCGTGAAACCACCACGGTCCCGGCCAGCGAATCACCAATTCGTTGCTTTCTCGCGGAGGAGATAATTGCGATGCCGGCCGGAATGCCGCCGAGCAAGATAGGGTTCGCTTCCAAAACCCGCGCTATGGTTCGAATGAGATGACTTTTCAGGCTACTACGAGTGCCGTCGATATTGCGAACTACGAGGCCCTGCATGAACTTTCCGGGAGTCCGCGACCAGAGCAGCTCAAAGATGAAAAAGTAACTTAGATAGGTCAAGCACAGGGTTGTACCGCCCAAGATCGAACTGTCGGTGTGGAGTAAGCCAACCGTTAAGACTGAGATAAGACACGCGATCAGGTTGTCTATGATGAAGGCGATGAGCCTCGCCTTGCCGGCGTCGCCGATCAGGTCCATTTGCATACTCGGAGGGGCAGAGCGCGGTTAACTCCTGGTAACAAAACCCGAGTGGCGCTCTTTGTCGCGCTTTTCCCACACGGCGATGATCTTATCGACAGCAACGTAGCAAACTTCTCCATCATCATCCTTCAAGTGCAGGATTCCGTTCTCTACTTTGTCCACATCGCCGCGCAGGCTCGAAGTGGCGCCACAAAAGACGTCGATTCTGCGTCCCGTCAGTGTTTTCAGGAATTCTTCCATGAGCCTTTGGTTGTAGCGCAAGTTGTTAACTTGCGATTGTTCTTCTAATACGATGACGCAAGTTAACAACTTGCGCCACAGGAATTAATCGTCGCCGTTGCGAAATGTGATTTGCACCAGCGGCACTACTGTATCGTCTCCCTGCTGGATTCTCTCGAATTGCAGCAGATCATAGTAAGCGCATCGAGCACGGGCCGGAAATTCGCGACAGACCAGCGGCCGCGCGTGATAGATCGTGCAACGGCGCGTCGATGGATCAAGAAATTTGCAGGCCTTATCGAAAATCGGGTCGGCCTTGCGGCGCAGTATCCGTTCTCCCTGCCAGGTAGTGGTGAACTTGCTCTGCGCCGTCTCGACATCAAGATCAAAGTGTTTCGCCAGCCGTTTGATATCGCGCGGGGTAACCCGCACTCGATCGTAAATCGAGCAGCAGTATGCCGGACACTTGTTACAGTCGTAGTAGCTTCTTTGGTCTTCGGTATTTGGCATCCCTGGTTCGCTCGTCATCGCCTGCTTGATTTCCGGTATTCACTCAAGAGCAGCCTCATGAACTCTTCACGACGTTGGTAGAGCCGCCGGGGTTGTCGCGGCTTGCGTGTTGCTAAAGCATACGCGGTGATGATGGGCAATGCTACTGTCGAATCGAGATAGCAAACCACTGCGTCCGGTAAGCGATCGGGATCTATCTTACCCCACGACACCGCTTCGCCCGGAGTGGCCCCCGAAAGTCCGCCGGTGTCAGGCCGCGCGTCAGTCACCTGCAGAAAGTAATCATGACCGCGTTCGTCGATGCCGAGCACTTCCTGAATCTGCGGCTCAGTTTGCAGTGCGAAGTTCTTTGGCGAGCCGCCGCCGAGAATGAAGATCGCGGATTTGCCGCCCCTCTTTCGAGGGCTACGTTTGACCCGGTCGCTACCGTTCCCGGTACTGAGAGAGCCGTGAATCAATCCGCGTTTGGCCGCCAGCACAATCGACGCCGTCTCGTTCACATCGAGCGAGGGGTCGAAGGCGAGTTTGTTACCCTGCAGAGCTTTGGCCGCGACATTCATGCCGATCGACGAATCGCCCGGTGAAGAGGTGTAAAGCGGTACCGAGTACTCGTGCGCCGCCGCCAGCAGAGATCTGTTCTTTAACCCCAGTCTACGTTCGCGTTCCCAGACATATCGACCAGCCAAATAATGAAACTCAGCGGTCGACATAGGCCGTTGAAATTCCGGCGCTTCAATCACCTGGCGAAAGAATGCGTCGGTATCCAGCAGGACTGAATAATCGAAAAAGATGTCATAGATGCGCACGACCTCTTCTTCCCGCAGGACGATGTCGGAGGTCTGTGCGTTGCCTTCGTGCATCTTCAGACCGATTCCGAAGTGCGTGTCGTGGTAAAAATTGGCGCCCGTCGAAATGATCCAATCAATGAAGCCGGCCTGGATTAACGGAATCAACGCCGACATGCCGAGGCCCGCGGGAGTCAAAGCGCCCGTTAGCGTTATTCCAACGGTAACGTCGGGCTCGAGCATTTTTTGCGAGAAGAGCCAGCAGGCTTCGCGCAGGCGCGCCGCGTTATATGCCAGAAAGGCGTTGTCGACGAGATCGACCAGTTGAGTCTTGCCGGTAATCGGCTTTGGATCGATTCGCCGGCCGCGCAGAAATTTGCTTTCCTTTTTCGCCAAGACTTTTATGGAATTGAGTTTTTGGTTATCGAACTTGAAAAGAAGATAGTCGGCGAGTCAGCGTGTGTTGTCAACGTCAGAGCCGCCTGCGGTAGCGGGCGGTTGACCTCTAATACAGAATCACTCCAGTACGAAGATCAACCGCCCGCTACCGCAGGCGGTTCTGACAGACGTTCGAGACACGCACGGCAGAGACAACCAGCATATCGGCCCTTTAGCTCCCTTCGCGTTTCATCGCTCAGCTTTATCTCCGAACACCAGCATCCGCTGAGTTTCGCGCCACAGGTGATCGAACCACCGCATGCTTCGCAGACCGAAGGTTCGCGCCGGACAGTCAAAAAAATTTCGGCAATTTTACTTAGATTCATCGGTTGACGGCCGCTTCGCCGGTTTCCGCAGCCCGTTTCACACTCAAACGCCCGATACGTTTTTCGTCGGCTTCCAGAACTTCAACCTCAAGACCACGAAAAGTCATGCGCGCGCCCGCACGAGGCACACTGCCTTTATGCGCGATCACCAGACCGGCAATCGTGGTGAAATCGTCGGCTTCGATCTCCATGTCGAACAGGCGCTCAACCTTTCCAATCTCAGTACTACCGAGCACTTCATAAACTCCGTCGCCGGTGGGCACTATCTCCTCGGGTTCCTCGCCGCTAATGTCTTCGTCCTCGATCTCTCCTACGATCTCTTCCAGAATGTCTTCGACCGTCACCAGGCCGGCAATACCGCCGTACTCATCAATCACGATGGCCAGATAGGCGTGCGCCTTTTGCATTTCTTCCAGCAGCCGGGCGAGAGGTTTCGTTTCCGGAATGAAATAAACCGGCCGGATGAATGCCGCGATCGGCGCGTCAGCCTGATTGTCGGCCCAGCAGTGCAGCAAGTCGCGCACGTAGATCAGACCTTCGATGTTATCGATTTGATCGCGAAAGACCGGGAGCCGCGAATGCTTCGTTTCAAGCATGATATCGCAGGCTTCGCGCGCGGTAGCGCTGTGCGGCAGCGCGATCATCGCCGTGCGGGGGGTCATAACCTCGCCCACGGATTTATCCCCGAACTCAAACACGGAATGAATTAATTCACGTTCTTCTTCTTCGATGATGCCTTCAGCTTCGCCGACCTCGATCAGCGCCTGGATGTCATCGCCGTCGTCATCGTCCTCGGCGTCTCCGTCCGCTTCTTCCAATTCCTCCTGCTCTCGCAGGCGGTCAAACGAGCGGTGCCAGGGCTCAGCCGCGAAAGTGAGCACGCGATAAAACGGCCGCAGCACCGGCAAAAGTCGCAGCAGCTTTGCTTCAGGATTGCGCAGAGAGATCATCCGGGGAATGAACTGACGAAAGATTCCCGCCAGCACCAGACCCGACGCGAGTGAAATGAACAGCGCGAGGCTGTTGGCGGAAAACCATTGCAGAGAAATGTAAGTGACGAGGACCGAGAAGACGACCAGCAGAATCTGGATCGCGGCCGAGAGCGTGAAACTGAACCGGGCCCGGTTTTCCAGAATCTCTTTGAGCAGCGGCGCGTAGCGCGCGTTTGGGTGCTCGTCAGCTTCGGCGGCCAGCCGTCTGAGTCCGACGTCGCTCAGTTGGCCGAACGCCATGTCCACGGTGGCGAGAGAGGTCAGCGCCAGAAGCAACCCGAAACTTATGGCTAATTCAACTTCCATAGAGGCGAGTCAATCGTAAACTGTTAACGGTTAACAGTAAACCGTGAACAGACAAGAATTCGTTTCTGTTCACCGTTCACTAGTCAAATTCCCAGTCGTGTTCGCAGCTTCAGCTCCAGCCGGTTCATTTCCCCACGATCAGTTTCGTGATCATAGCCCGACAGGTGCAGCAACCCATGCAGAATTAACTGCGCTATTTCGTTTTCAAGACTGAGCCCGTGTTCTTTGGCCTGGCGCTCGGCCTGCTCGATTGAAATAACTATGTCTCCCAAATTCAAGCCGGCGAGCTTTTCAAACTCAGCCTGTTCGGTGGGAAAGGAAAGCACGTCGGTCGTGGCACGTTTGCCGCGCCAAATTCGATTGAGGGCGCGCATCGCGCGGTCTGAAACAAAAGCGACGGTCAACCCATCGGCAGCAACAGGCAAGGCTCGCGAAGCCTCAGTTGCGAATGTTTGCCAACGATCGCAGTCAATCGGTAGTTTTCGTTGCCGATTAATAACTTCGATCATTCGTTACTCTTGTCAGAACCGCCTGCGGTAGCGGGCGGTTGACTGTCTCACATCAAAGCGGCGTCTGTACAAACGATCAACCGCCCACTACCGCAGGGGGTTCTGACAGGAGGCGATCGGTAATCCCTAAATCTCGCTCTTCTTCGTATGCGACTCGTAAGCTTTGATAATCATCTGCACGAGCTTGTGTCGGACCACGTCTTTATCGCTGAAGTAAACAAAGTCGATGCCATCAATGCCCGCCAGGACCCGTTCAGCCTCGACCAATCCACTGCGTTTGCCTGTCGGCAGATCGATCTGAGTAACGTCACCGGTGATGACTGCTTTCGAGCCGAATCCAATTCGCGTCAGAAACATCTTCATTTGTTCGCTGGTGGTGTTCTGTGCTTCGTCGAGAATTACAAACGCGTCTGAGAGCGTGCGTCCGCGCATGAATGCCAGCGGCGCGATTTCGATGACGCGCTTTTCCAGCAGTTTGGCGACCCGCTCGTAATCGACCAGATCGAACAGAGCGTCGTAAAGCGGCCGCAGATAAGGATCGACTTTTTCCTGCAAGTCTCCGGGAAGGAAACCGAGCTTCTCGCCGGCTTCAACCGCCGGCCGCGCCAGCACGATGCGATTCACTTGCTTTTGCATCAGCGCCTGCACAGCCATCGCCACGCCCAGATAGGTCTTGCCGGTGCCTGCAGGGCCGATGCCAAACACGATGTCTTTCTGCTGAATAGTTTCGAGATAGCGACGCTGCATCGCCGACTTCGGCGCGACCTGTTTCTTGCCGGCCGGACTAAAACGCGATCGGGTGAAGTAGTCGCGCAGGCTGTACGCGCGGTCCTCGGCGATCTGCGCAAAGGCTTCGCGCAATTCTTTGTCGGTGAATTGCCGGCCTTCGGCAAACAGGGCCGCGAAATCCTGGAGAATTCGCTCGACAGTCTCGACGTCCTTTGGATCGCCGTCGACATTCAGGCTGTGACCGCGCCCGTTGATTTGAACATCGAGCAGCGACTCGAGGTACTTGATGTTCTGGTCGTGAACGCCGAAAAGCGTCTCCAGCCCGCGTGGTGGAAGCTCGATTTGCTTCAACTGATGAAACTTTCTCCCGAGTAGATTGTAGAGTGTTTGAGGGTGTGAGTTGGCGGAATACTCTTTTGCATAAGTGCGTATCGGACGCTACTACACGGTAATCAGGTTGTCAATTCTGACGGCGGCGTCCTGCTGGGGATTTGGAATTGAGGGCCTTTGCCATTTTAAGAGGTTGGCTGAGAGCCAGGCGAGGTCAGTACCGGGAGCGGTAGCGACCGGGTCTCAATATCACAATGATTCGAGATCGCGAGGATAGACCCGGTCGCTACCGCTCCCGGTACCGACTTCATCACAGACTGGCGCGCAGCACCCGGCGAGGTTGAGGCAATAAACAGCCTGCGTTATAGTCTTCGACAGCCAATCTGCGGAGGGGTCGCATAATGGTAGTGCAGCGGTCTTGAAAACCGCCGTCCGAAAGGATATGCAGGTTCGAGTCCTGTCCCCTCCGCCATTTCTTTTCAAGGACTTACTGCTAGTCGTCCGATCACCATATTTGGGTAGACTGTCGTGAGGTTCGGCGACTCATGATCTGAAACTCGATGCAAACGGCCAATCCAAGTAACGTGTGGGAATCGGTAATGGCGATCGTCTCGTTTTTTGCTTCGATCGCATCTCTGCTCTTGTCTGTGATCGCTATTTGGCTGTCCTTCAAGTTTTACAAAATGTCTCTCGGGAGTTCGAAGCGAATTGAAGAACCTGGATGAACTGGCTGCAACAGAGTTCATTGCCTGAGCCGCAGTAAGTTAACCGACAAGGCGTTGACTTAGGGCTTCGGTTGCCGTAGGTTTCTTTCGTCAACAGGCTGGACTCGCAAAAAGCTCCTGCTGTCTGCTCAGACTGCGCTAGTCTCTCTGCCATCTTGTCCTGATTTAAGGTTGGAAGGGCATTCATCATAAGGGTCTCACCGCCTTCATCTTTAGGAGAGTCTAATGGTTCACACTAGCCGGTCCACAAGCAATCAGTTCGCTGATAAATATGTAGCCCTAAACGGGTCACTTTTGTCACCGCGTCTGCGGCGTCAAATATCAGCGGTGATTCTCTTGCTGTCGGTGATCTGCGCACCTGTCCGGGGCTTTGCCCAATCGAAAGAGCCGGAGAAACGAGGGCTGGGGATCGCCCCTGGTCCAACACAAACACCCGCGTCCGTGACACCCGCCACTCCTGGCGATAAGCCTGAGTTGATTCTGCAAACGGGACACACAAGGTCCGCTAACGCAGTAGCCTTTAGCCCCGACAATCGCTGGCTGGCCTCGGGAGGCAAAGACAACGTTATAAAAATTTGGGACCTGGCGACGGGAAACGTTCTGCGAACGCTATACGGTCACACGAGGAACGTTAACGCACTCGCGGTTAGCCCCGATGGGAAACTGTTAGCCTCGGGTAGTGGCGATATTAATGACAAGCGAGACTTAGGGACTTTCACTCAGGGAGGCGTGGTCGGCGGAGCGGAAGATAATACAGTCAGAATCTGGAGCGTTCAGACGGGGCAACAGTTGCAGGTTTTGCGCGGCCACGAACTCCCCGTCGGCGCGGTGGCCTTCAGCAACGACGGTCACTCGCTAACGAGCGCGGGCGGGGACGCTGTCAAAGTCTGGGACCTTTCAGCGGGCACCGAGTCGCGTTCGCAAAAAACAAAGTACGGATCAACCGGCATGGAGAAGCTCAACTCAATGCCCTCATTTTCGATTTGGGGTGGCGGAGACAAACAACAGAAGCAAGAGGCGCAACGCTTAAAGAATTTCAAACTGTCGGCATCGAAAATGGCCGTTAGTTCGAACGGGCAAATCGCAGCCGTCGGGCAGCCTGATAAAGCAGTAAAAATCTACGATGCCCAAAGCGGACGCGAGCTGCGGGACTTGTCATTCAAAGCGATCCCCGAAGCGGAAAACTCGAGTCTCGCGTTTAGCGCTGATGCGCGGCTGATTGCCTTTGCCAAAACGAGCGAGACCATCAGCGTCCAGGAGGCGACGACGGGCCGCGAGCTCTACAGTATCAATACGGGCTTCAGCAAAACGCCCCAGCGTTTGCAATTCAGCGCGGATGGACGGCTTCTCGTTACGGCTACCGATAACAACGCCGCGATGAAGTTGTGGGACGCGACGACGGGTCAATTGATACGCGAGCTAAAAACCAGTGGAGACGCCCTGGTGGGCGCCAGAGTGATTAGCTTCAATCGCGACGGCAGTCTGATTGCGGCCGTCGCTGCGGGAGCTAAGGCAATCAGAATTTTCGAGACCGCAACGGGGCACGAATCTCGCACTCTGCAAACCGGAACGACGGACGAAGTGGATAGATCGGAGCAAGCGGCGTTCATTAAGGCCATCGATCCTAAAACGATGGAGACGCTTCAGAAGCGAGACATTACGACGCCCGAACAAATCATCGAAGCCGTCGAAGCAATGGGAACTATCTCCAGCGAAAAGCTTCAGGCCGGCGGCGCCGTAAGTTTCAGCCCCGACGGCCGCTTCCTGATTTCGAGTCACGTGCTTTTGAAGAATCTGGCGACGGAAGTCTGGGATACGGCCGCGGGCACGCTCGTGCGCGGTAATGACGACGCATCGCTGCGGGATCGTGGCAAGCCATTCTTTAGTCCGGACGGACGCTTCAGGGCGGCTGCTTTCTTTCCCATGAAGGACTTCTACACCAGCTCCGCCGGCGCTCTGAATCCGTTTAGCGATGTCTATAAAGATGTCTACAAACAGAAAATAGATCTCTACGACGGCACATCCGACAAACGCTTGCGAGAATTGGACGGGGGCAAGGCGCCCATCATCGGCATCGTTCCGGCGGCGGGTTTTAGTTTCAACGGCAAGCTCATCGCTATGACGGGCTTTGAAAAGAAAGAGCGTTCTGTACTTGTTTACGAGACGGAAAGCGGGCGCAAGGTTAATAATTTTCAGATTAATGATGACGAACAAAGCGGGGCGGTGACAACTCTTTGTCTGAGCGCGGACGAGCATCTGCTGGCTGCGGGATACGCAACCAAGATCGATATATTTGAAGTGGCCTCAGGCAAAACATTGCGCACCTTACCACACGAGGGACGGATAGTCTCTCTCAGCTTCAGTCCTGACGGACATTTTCTCGTCGCCCTCGGTTCCAACAACGACAAATACATTTGGGACGTCTCCTCGGGCGAAAAGATCGCCACGCTGGTAAATCTCGGCGGTGCTCTCAACAGCCGCGGCAGCGATTGGTTAGTGGTATCTCCCGACGGGTTATTCGACGGCTCACCTGCTGCCTGGAAGCAAATCCTTTGGCGGTTTGGAGGCAAGACGTTTGATGTCATGCCTGCCGAAACCTTCTTCAACGAGTTCTACTATCCCGGGCTGCTGGCAGAGGTGATGGCCGGGAAAAGACCTCGCGCGCCAAAGAACATCTCGCAGCTCGACCGTCGCCAACCCGACTTAAAATTGATCGCGAAGGGCGGACCAGCAGCCGCCGCTAATACGTCAGAACGCACGCTGACGGTAAGGGTTGAAGTAACCGAGATACCAGCCGACAAAGATCATTCAACGGGCAGTGGGGCGCGGGATGTCCGGCTCTTCCGCAACGGTTCGCTCGTAAAGGTCTGGCGCGGCGATGTGCTGAAAGGCCAAACGGCAACAACGCTGGAAACCAACATAACAATGGTTGCAGGAGAGAACCGTCTGGCGGCTTATGCCTTCAATCGTGATAACGTCAAGTGCAGGGATGCTGAGCTGAATCTCACCGGTGCGGATAGCCTCAAGCGGCCCGGTACCGCTTACATTCTGGCCATCGGTGTTAACGCGTACTCCAATTCGCAATACAATCTTAAGTACGCGGTTGCAGATGCAACAGCGTTTGGCGAAGAGGTACGACGCCAACAGCAGCAGATTGCAAAATATGACCATGTTGAAGTCGCACCCTTGCTGGACCATGAGGCCACGAAAATAAATATCTTAAGGGCATTGAAGCGGCTCGCCGGAATCGAAGGAGCCGCGGCCCCAGATGCACCTGCGGCACTTGAAAGGCTAAAGGCGACCCAGCCCGAAGACGCAGTCTTCATCTACTTCGCGGGACACGGAACCGCTCAGGGCCAGCGATTTTATCTTTTGCCTCACGACCTCGGCTATGCGGGCGAGCGAACGAAGCTTGACGCACTGGGTTTGCAGATCATCCTCGAGCATGGCATCTCGGATGAGGAGTTGGAGCGGGCGGTTGAAGGAATCGACGCGGACAAATTTCTGATGGTCATCGATGCCTGCAATTCCGGTCAGGCACTTGAAGCCGAGGAGCAACGGCGCGGTCCGATGAACTCCAGGGGTTTGGCTCAACTGGCTTACGAGAAGGGGATGTACATCCTGACTGCGGCGCAGAGTTATCAGGCGGCACAGGAGGCTTCACAACTGGGACACGGGCTGTTGACTTTCGCGCTCGTAGAGGAAGGACTGAAGCAAGGCGCGGCAGATAGTGATCCCAAAGACGGCCAGGTATGGGTGCGTGAATGGTTCGACTATGCGAGCACGCGGGTGCCCAATATTCAGCTCGAGAAAATGAAGGCGGCGCGTGGCCTGGGCCTCAATCTTTCGTTCGTCGCAGACGAGGAACGCGGGCCGGATTCGAAGCGGCGCGTAACACAGACGCCGCGAGTTTTTTACCGGCGCGAATCAGAGGGACGGCCATTAATCGTCGCCAAACGATGAGGAGATGCGGGCCTCAGGACCCTCCAGCGTGCCGCGACTAATCAACAAGCCGGGGCAGTAGCCGGCTGACTCCTGTTTTCCTCAATCCTAATCTCTCATTGTTTGCTAAAACCAAGGCCTACAGTCCCTGCGCCCACTCTTCGAGTGTGACAAATTTATTCTTAGAAATGTCAAAAACCTCGATGGCGTAAGCTGGGTGGACTTCCCAGACCGCGCGGCGCGGAAAACTATTTACTCCATGTAGACCTTCGCATGGACCGGGCGTGTGACTGCCATCAAAGAAAAGTTGGCCGGTGATTCTCACCCGCAGTCCCTTGATCGGAAGCGGATTTGTGACGTGCGGAGAAGTGCACGCGTTGGAATCGAAACGATCCCACAAGACCGGCCTGAAGTGGGGACTGATTTCGGCAGTCACGCTCGAGCATTCTTCTGCCCCAGCCGTCTCGCCGAGAGCCACATGAATGTCATTCCAGTCAAAGAGCGAGTTCTTACAATTGACGCCTTCACCGCCGAAGCCTTGTGGGCCAGAGCCAAGTACATAGGTATCATCGTGTTTTGCATCCAGCACAAAACCTTCAAACACGACCAGCTTGCCTTCGCCCAACAGCACTGGATTGCCATTTAGGTCCACTGTGGAAAGGTCGTGCAATTTCGCGCGATCCGCCGGCTCGGGCGCTGACTGCCCATATTTGAAAGTGCCTTGCTGGACCAGATGATCGACCGCGGCCTGTAGTTTGTCGATGGTGGTGGTGCTGATCTGAGTCGCAGGTCCTGCCGCGCAAAAATTATTCTTGATTCTATTTTGGGCTTTGTCGTTTTCTCTTTTGGCACAGCCTTCGTTTGGACAATGCTGATCGATGTCATGACTCGGTCCGATGAAAGGCAGCGTACAACCCACGATGAATGGCTGATCGATAGGGGGTACGCAGGTGGCAGGATTTGCAGGCGGAGGATCATCACAATGCGGTCCCTTCGTGCCGGTCTTCTCCGCATTCGGCGTGGCAGCGGGACTTGCGGACGAATTCGCAGCTGGGCTAGCGGACGGGCTGGCCGTCGGACTGGGCGCGCTCGTATTGATAGGCGGCGAAGGTTGGCAGCTGCTGAGCGCCGTTAGAATCAAACTTAATAATCCGATTGGAAAGGCTCGGCTCATGGGACACGCTCCTTTGCGGTGAGAGAACGGAGAGTCGGAAATTGTTAGTCTAAACGCGGCCAAAGTCTATTCTTAGCTGTGTTAGCTGTCAATCTTTTTACTGTTCAAATAGGGAAGGGTGAAGGATCAAAGCGGAAGGCAGGCGGGTAGTTGTTTCAAAGGATTTGGATTCGAGCAGTGTGGCCGAGGCGTCGATCCGCAGTCGTTAAGGACCACATGAAATCGGCAAACCTGGATCATTTTGACGGCTGGGCACGCTGGTTTATATTGGTGAGTGCGAAGTGGCGTATCAGGTGAGGTTAATGGGCCCTCGAAACCGCGGTCCGCAGGATCTACGGTTCTGAGTTCGTCCCTCCGCCATAACATTCTCCGCCTAAGCCGTTTCCGTAAACCCCAATTGGTCTGCGGCGGCTTTGTTTTTGACCGACAGCACTCGGGCCAGGGACGGCGACCTGGCAGCACTTCTCGATCATGCTTTCGCCCACACAAGTTTCTGTCGTTGCTCCAGCCGCCATGTTGCTGGAAAGCTGGCGAGAGGTGGTCGGCCGGCTCTGGCACTACCTGGATGACCCTTACCATATCGGAAGCGTTGACGTTTCGATCACGAGATTGATTGAAGGCATTCTGATCTTTGCGTTTGCGATCCTCGTTTCGCGAACCCTCAGCGCACTGCTGCAACGTCGCATCGCAAAGCGTGCCTATCTCGATCCCGGACTGCGGTACACGATGGGAAGGCTGACGCAGTACCTGATTATTTCTTTAGGGGTGTTACTCGCGCTCAAGAGCGCATTCAATCTCGATCTGACTTCGATTGCTGTTCTCTTCACGGCTCTCTCGGTTGGGATTGGCTTCGGCCTGCAATACATAGCGGCCGATATTGCTTCAGGTTTTATTTTGCTTTTCGAGCGCCCCGTGCGCGTCGGCGATCGCATCACTATCGGCGAGGACGAAGGCGATGTGCAGAGCATCAACCTGCGCACCACCGTGGTGGCGACGAATGATCGCATTTCGATCATCGTGCCGAACTCAAAGCTGGTCAGCCAGCGCCTGATTAACTGGTCCTACGGAGATCCGCGGGCGCGAATTTCGATACCGGTTAGCGTGGCCTATGGTTCGGATATTGAACTGGTCACGAAAACTCTACTGGCCGCCGCCGACGAGGTGGACAACGTATTGCGAGATCCGTCGCCCAAAGTTCAATTTTTGAAGTTTGGTGACTGGTCTTTGGATTTTCGGTTGTTGGTTTGGACCAATCGCCCGCGCCTGCACACCCAAATTCGCAGTGACATCAACTATCGGATTGAGAAACTGTTTCGCCACGCCGGGATTGAAATTCCTTTTCCCCAAACTGAGTTGCGTTTGCGGGGAGGCGAATTGCATCTTGAGAGCGGAGACAGACTGGTGGCTGATGAGAAGTCGATCAGCGAACATGACTAGAGTAGCGGCCGGAAGGAATCTTAACGCAGAGGGCGCAAAGGTTTTCGCAGAGGGCGCCGAGGAAATATTTCGTGCGGTTGCGCTTGAGAGTACTTTTTCGTATGAGCCCGGCTAAGGTTTCTTGCCGCTGGCGTTGAATGCCGGACACATGCTCTTCGGATTGTCGGTCGTGGCTTTGCACCTTTCCGTGGGAGTCAGGGAAGCCAGTCCCAGTCGCGACTGTAGCTCGGTAAAAGGAAACCAAGCGCTTGGATCCGAAGCATTGCATTGTGATTTGTCGGTGTGCTTACAGACGTCTATAGCATAGATGGGATGGATCTCCCATAGAGCCAACCGTTCGAAATCGTTGTGTTTGGTGATGGGATTAAAGCCCGCCTTGCCGTCACTCGTGCAGGGCACATGACTGCCATCAAAGAACAATTGCCCTGCGATCTTTACCGGATGAGTCTTAAGGAAAGCAGTGTAGTCGGGCGAGTCGAATAGATCCCACGCCGGCGGCCGGTAATGCGGAATGATCTCAGCCACAATAGTGCGACACATTGACGGTTCATTCGGAGTTTCAGCCAGAGTAATGTGGATATCGTTGTATGCACAGCCGAGCAGGTTGCACTGGACGCTCTCGCCATTGCCCTTCGCTAGCGGTTGATCCTTATCGACGTTCGAGTGCCGGGCATCGAGGACATAGCCGACAAACGTGACCGTCTTGCCTTCGCCAAGTTTCGCGCCGCTACCTAACGGAATGATGTCGACAAGCTTTACGCGGCTCGGCGGCGGCTCGCCTTTGGGAATCGTCGGTTCGTTATTACTGGCGTTGCCAAGGTCGCCGAATGTCTTCATGGTCACCGGCGTGACCTTTCCGACCGGGGCGCAGAAATTATTCTTCATCGCATTCTGCTTGTCATTTGCCGCGCCCTTAAAGCAGCCGGTGTTGCCGCACAAATAATCAACTCGCTGCGGCTTATGAGTGAAGGGTCTGAGTTGCAAGGGAAGGGGCTTGCCGCAGGTCTTGAACTTCAACTTCTTAGCATCGCCGGAGGCCGGCAGCAGCAGCAAGGCCAGAGTTAGCCAGGCGAAACGAACTAATAGATGTGATTGCATTTGTTGTTACCCGTAATCATTTTTGCGAGCGATGCTATACCGATTGGTTAGATGGAGCAAGCGTCTCGGGTTGGCAGTGTCTTAATTTGAGGATGAGGTCAGTACCGGAAGCGGTAGCGACCGGGTTGCGTAATCGCGATCATGGATAATGGGGTATTGCGACCCGGTCGCTATCGCTGCCTGACCTTGCGATGAATTCACGTACAAGCTAGGCTAAGCTCCATGACTGAGTGAAGGTTCATTCAGTCAACTGAGATGGCCCGAAAAAATTCACGGAATGGAACCTCAGGTAAGCGCGAAGCGATCCTGCGCGCGGCCACCCGCGTATTTGCGCGCAATGGTTACTTCAATTCCAAAGTGGCGGACATTGCCCGCGAAGCCGACGTCGCCGACGGTACGGTCTATTTGTATTTCAAGAGCAAAGAAGAGATTCTGCATTCCATCTTTGATCAAAACATGGCCGAGGCTATCACCGCAGGGCGCGTCCTGATCGAAAAGATTTGCGATCCGGGCGAGAAGCTGCGCCGTATTGCCCTGCTTCACCTCGAACGTCTCGGCGCTGATCCCGATCTTGCCGTGGTCTTCCAGGTTGAGTTGCGCGGTTCGACGAAGTTCATGCGCGAATTCTCCGCGGCTGGGTTCTCTGAGTACCTGAGTTTGCTGCGCCAGACGTTTGAAGCAGGACAGCGGTCCGGCGTCTTCCGCAAGGACCTCAACGCCAAGTTAGTTTCGAAAATTCTTTTCGGTGCGCTCGACGAGATGGCTACCAATTGGATCATCTCAAAGCGTAATTACAAGCTCGCGCCGATGGCTGAAGTCGTGATGGATGTCTTCTTGAACGGAGTCAGCGCATCTTGAGCAGCGTAACCCAAACGGCGATTCCTGTCCCGCCCAGCCGCGTGCCTCTCAGTGTTGATGAGCCAGTCACCCTTGTCGAAGTGTACGAGCGTGCCGTGCGACGCTTCCCGAAAGATGACACGCTTAACTACAAAGTAAACGGCGTCTGGCAACCAATCTCCGCGGACGTGATGCTGACACGCGCTCGTTGGATCGCCCTGGGGTTGTATTCGTTGGGCGTGCGCAGAGGTGATCGCGTGGCGCTGCTTTCTGAAAGTCGCGTTGAATGGGTGCTCGCCGATCAAGGGTGCATTTTCGCGGGAGCAGTCTCGGTCCCGGTTTATCCGACGCTGACACCGCCTCAAGTTCAATACATTCTCAAAGATTGCGGCGCGCGGGTGTTGCTCATCTCGACGCGATCAAAGTTCGCAGAGATGGAGATGATTCTAAGCGAGTGTGAAGCGATCGAGCAGGTTGTGATCTTCGAACCGGATGGATTGAGCAAAGCAAAATTCCTTAGCCTGGCCGAACTTGAGCAGCACGGAAGCGCGCTCGATAGTCAACAGCCGAAGTTGATATCTGAACTTGCCCGCTTGGCGAGCCCTCAGGACCTGGCCACTATCATCTACACCTCAGGCACTACCGGAGAGCCAAAGGGCGTGATGTTGACGCACGCGAACATGGTTTCGAATTTGATCGATTCGTCGGATCACTTCAAGTTTGGCGAGAAAGATTCGGCGCTCTCGGTGCTGCCGCTGTCGCATATCTTTGAGCGGCAGGCAATGAACATGTATCTGCATCATGGCATGAGCGTTTATTTCGGTGAAGCGATGGAAAAGATTGGCGACAATCTGCGCGAAGTTCATCCCACCGTTTTTGTAGGCGTGCCACGTATCTATGAGAAGATCCTGGCGCGCGTGCAGGAACGGGCCCTGGCGAAAGGAAAGTTGAATGGCGCGCTCTGCAATTGGGCGATCGAAGTTGGCAAGCAATGGGCTCAACTGAATGCCAGCTCTCAACCCATCCCCCTTTGGCTGAGACTGCGGCACAAACTCGCGGACGCGCCGGTTTACGCAAAGTGGCGCAAGGCGATGGGCGGCCGCATCCGCATTTTTGTTTCCGGCGGAGCATCCCTATCCAATGACGTCGCGCTGGCTTTTGCGGGCGCGGGTTTACCGATCGTGCAGGGTTATGGTCTGACGGAAACCTCACCTGTAATTACAGCCGGGCGGCTCGACGACAACAGGATTGGGACGGCCGGCCGGCCGATCAGAAATGTCGAAGTGCGCCTCGCGATAGATGGCGAGATCGAAACCCGCGGGCCGCAGGTGATGCGCGGCTACTGGAACAAGCCTGCAGAAACGCGGGCGGTCTTTACGGAAGATGGCTGGTTCAAGACGGGCGACATCGGCAGTCTGGATGCGAATGGCTATTTGACGATTACCGATCGAAAGAAGGAGTTGTTGAAAACGTCCGGCGGCAAGTACATAGCGCCGCAACCGATTGAGCAGTTAATCAAGAGCTCACGCTTTGTCAATCAGGTGGTAGTAATCGGCAACGATCGCAAATTCGCATCGGCTTTGATCGTTCCCGATTGGGAACAGCTCAAAGCCTATGCCAAATTGAAGGGACTGACGCTGAGCACGCAGGAAGAATTCTGCCGCCATCCGCGGATCATCGACTTGTTTGAGCGGCAGATTGCGGCGCGGACGCAGAACCTGGCCCAGTTCGAAAAGATCAAACGCATCGCGCTGCTGGACGAGGAATTGACGGTTGAGGGTGGCGAGCTAACTCCGACGCTGAAAGTGAAACGCCGCATAGTTGATCAGAAGTATCGCGCAGTGATTGATCGAATCTATGCTCAATCGGGCGTTCAAGCGTAGCTTGGGCTATTCTTTCTCGAACTCCCATATCTGAACCGAGTTGCTGCCTTCACTTATTGTTGCCATTACGTTTCCGTTCTGGCTTAACAACGACGATGATCGATTGACTACCTGCAGCAGTTCTCCGGTTTTCGGATCCCAGACCTTTACGTAGTTGTTGCTTGTGCCTAGCAAAAGAGGAAGGCTCGGGTGAAATGAAAGGCGGTCGAGATCGTTAAAATATATGCCGGCTAAAAGAGCATGACCTTCTTTCTCTATCAACGCTATGTCCGCACGCAAAGTACCGGTAGAGACATCCCAGATCTTACCCTGGTAACTATGACTGCCCCCTGCCGTAACCAACGTTTGACTGTCCGGGCTCCACACGAACCGGCTGTCTTCTGACCACAGCATGGTCGCACCCGTTAAAGCCCCTCTTAGGTGGCCCGTCCTGGTATCGTAGAGTGAGATCGCGCTTGTCCGCCGAAAGGATTTCAAACTCTTGAATCGTTCGTGATATATCGCTACTAGTTGGCCGTCGGGACTCAGTCCGCCAATCACAAAATGATTTCGGGACTCGCTCTCGATTGTGGCAAGGTGCGTTCCGGTCGTTACATCCCATACATCAGCCTTCGAGTAGATACCGCCGACTACAATGATTCTGCCATCTCGACTGAGCTGAGCGACAGTGGCATCGCAGTTCTTGCCAGGGCACCAGGGAGGATTAAACCTCATACGCAGGTTGCCCGTCGCTGCATCCCAGAGTTGCGGCACTTCCCACAATCCGACGGTGAGAATGTATTTCCCATCCGTGCTGAACTCTGCGGTCTCGACTTGACCTGTGATATGGATTTCGTATTTCTGTTCACCAGTCTCAGCATCCCAGACTTGAATCCAACTCTTCGGATTACCCACGCCGCCGCCCCTGGTCATTGTCATGATTGTTCGTCCGTCCGGACTCCATTGCCAAGCCTTTACTGTTTTCTTGAGCTTCAGCTCGAAACGTATGGTTCGGGTGTCTGTGTTCCACACCCCGAAGGCGTTATTTGGCTCGGTCTCGATTACGTGTTTGCTGTCCGGACTCCACAGCAGAGTGCCGCGATCGCGTCTAAAATCGGGGAAACCGAGCTCGCTGGAGGGTTTCTCTCTGATCCATAATGCACTTTGGTTTTCCCAATGTGTCATCAACAACCGTTTGCTGTCCGGACTCCAGTACAACCAATGAAGCTTCTGAAATCCATTGATCGTTCTCACCATCTCTCCGTTGGACAGATCCCATAGCTGTACCGCATCGCCGACACTTATGGCGAGGGTCCTGCCATCCGGACTGAGGTCGATCGCTTTCAGTTTTCCCTGCAGACTGAGCGTGGTTTTAAGGTGCAGGATACTTTGCCGCGCTCTTACAGCGGAGTCGACAGTCTGTCCAAGCATTGCCGTGACGCTGCTCAAGAGAAATATGAGAAGCAGGGCCAGCCTGAGCGCCTGCTTCACCTCAAAGAGTGCGGACTCAATTGTCATAAGGTTGGTTTGGTCTCGACCGAACTGGGCTTGAAGTGAAACGTTGCGGCCCACCGAGACTCATTGGTCGACAGATTAAGGGTTGGGAGTAACGGCGGCCGGTCTTATTGTGGCACTAACTGAATTGTCACAGCTCAACTGATCTTAGGTTAATCCGATTTAAAGCGCGTTGTGGTTGAGTGCTCAGTTACCGCTAATCGCGCAGCTTGATATCGAACGCGGCCAGGACTCGCTCCGCAGTTTCTCGCGCGGATTGCTTCAAAGCATACTCAGAATAGAGGGGACTGTTCTTATTGGGTGTCGAGACTCCGCCTCGTCCGGTCTGATAGATCTGATGATGACTCCGGCCTGATTGCTTGAATTTCGCGGTGCCCGGTTCGAGGATAGTGTAGCTGACATATAACTCATCTACGGAGTTCTTTGATGATTTCTTGCCGGCGTCCGCCAGTTCGCTCCCGATCTGTAACCAGACCACAAATCTGACTGTCTCTTCTTTGGCTCGTTTGATCGCTTCGGCGCGATTCATACCACGTCCTGCCGAAGTGACGATCACTTCTGAAGCATCGCCCAAACGCCGCACACAATTATCAATCACCGTATCGGTAACATAGTAAGGAATATTTGACATGGGATCGCGGTTGTCGATGCCCACCAGCAACTGGAGTCGAGGGGCCTTTTCCGGTTTCTTCTCAACTGCTTTGGGACCAGAAACCGAAGGCGCGGTAGTCGTCGTGGCGCCGCCGTTAGAGCGGCGACCTGACTGCGCGTTGATGACGATCGCAGACACGAGAAGAACCGCGATCAACGAAAGAAGCTGACGGATATAATGAGTGCTCATATTTTGTGTCCGTATTCTAGCATTGGAAAGCTCGGCCCTTATGACCGAAACTCGTCCTGGCTCTCATCCGACTCCCGGCCTGTTTTGCCAGGTGGCGCTTACTGGAGTCCAAGCTGCGAATCTTTGATGCGTTTGGCCGTATGTCGTTGGCTTGGTTTTTGTTTCTGCGTTCGAATCCCTTAGACTCCTGGGTGTCCAAATGACTCTCAGGCTATGACAGAACAGCAAACCCGCTCCTTAATTATCACTTGCGTCCGTCCCCAGGGGCCTAACATTCGCTCATTCGAACTAATGCCCGCCGATGCCGTCGACACGCACGGCGTTTCGTTTGTTTCCGGCCAGGTGGCGGTGCTCCGCGTGGGGAAAGAAGATCCGGCGTATTTTGCGTTTGCCGGAGCCCCGGCCGATCAGAACCTGGAAATTCTGGTAAAGCGAACCATTGGGGCGAGTGTGGAGCTGTTTGACATGAAGGAAGGCGAGTGCGTGGATTTGATCAGTGTGGTCGGCCACGGCTTTGATCTGGACCAGCAGAAAGGTCGCGACCTGGTTTTCGTCGCGATGGGAACTGGAGTCGCGCCCTTGCGTTCGGCACTGAGGCATGTCCTGGGCCGTAAAAAATCCTTCGGGCAACTCGTCGTGCTTTATGGCGCTCGAACGCCCGACGATTTCTGCTATCGCAATGAAACGCAGAGTTGGGAAGACGAGGGCGTCGAACTGCGTCAAGTCATCTCAAAACCCGATGGGCACGATTGGTCCGGGCCTACAGGTTATGTGCAGACGCTGCTCGATCATGTACTGCCGGGATTGAATTCTCCGGTCGCCCTGGTTTGCGGCTCACGCGAGATGATCGAGCAGACGCGTGATCGTTTACAGCAGATGGGCTTTGCTCCGGAATCGATCCTGACGAACTATTAGGAATGAAGGTCAGAATCGGAAGCGGTGGCGACCGGGTCTCCTAGCGACCTCGGATAGTATGTTTGAGTTTTGCGACCCGGTCGCTACCGCTCCCGGTTCTGACCTCGTAATGTTACAGACGGCTACTTCTTCAGATTACGTACGTACGTCACCAGCGAGTTAATCTCAGCCTCGGAAAGCTTCTTGCCGAAAGCGGGCATCTTTTCTTTGCCCTTTGAGATTGAATTATATATTCGTTCGTCGCTGACCCGCTCCTGCCACTCAGCATTCGTCAGATCGCGTGCGTGTGTGAGCTTTCCCTTGAAGGACTTCGATCGCCCATCCTTGCCATGACACTCGGCACATTTCTTATTGTACAAACTGCTTACATCGTCGGTCCCTTCAGTCGCGCTGCTCTCAGCGCTCGCAGCCGACGCCATCCTGTTTGAGTGCAGCCACAAACAAAAGGAGATTACGATTGCTCCGGCGAGAGCCAAAGATTGAACGCTTTTACTCATAGATGCATTGCTCCTTGTTCATCCTTTGATTGCAAAGCTAAGTACATCCGAATTCACGCGGTTTCGTAAGCGCTGTCTGCTAAACTTCCCTCTAAGAATGTGGGATTTCGTAGGAGTACACTCTTCTCAAGTTACGCTCGAACAGCCGGGCCGGAAGCAAATTTGTTACCATCTGCCGCCCTCGGGCAATGAAACGATTCTCCCACTGCCCGATGTGTCCCATCACGAGAGATCGTTGTTGAATGTGTCTGGTACGAGAATATCGCAGTGACTCGTAGCAGCGCATTGCATTCGCGATCAAAATGTCCCGGTCGACGCATTTTGCCAGCACCAGAGCGTCTTCGAGCGCCATACATCCGCCCTGGCCCAGATTGGGCGTACATGGATGCGCTGCATCGCCAAGTAAGGTGACCAATCCATTTCCCCAGCGTCGCAAGGGAACGTTGTCGTACGCGCCGTTCTTCAGGATTGCGTCATCCGCAGTTGCTTCGATCAAATCTGCGATGGGATCGTGCCAGCCGTCGAATGCGTGACGAATCTCACGCTTGCGTCCGCAGCTCGCATCCTGATGATCGGAAGGGACGTTCAAGGTTGCATACCACGTGAACTTATCTTGCCCGATGTCGAGAATGCCGAAGCGCTTACCAATTCCCCAGGTTTCGCTATTGGTGCCGCGTCCAATGGCGCCACCATCGTAACGGGCTACGCCGCGCCAGACGATGTACCCCCGATAGATTGGGTCAGACGCGCCGAACAGGGTTTGCCGCACACGGGATCTAATGCCGTCGGCGCCGATCACCGCGTCGTGTTCTTTCACCTCACCATTTGCAAAATGAATCCGGACCTTTTCGGTCGTCTGCACCAGCTGCTGGAACTCGTATCCCAGGTGAACTTGTTCGGGTTCCAGGGCGGCGAGAAGGACGGCGAGGAGATCAGCCCGGCGCACACAGATCGCGGGCACGTCAAACTTGCCCAGCGCAATATTCATTAGAATTTTGCCACCGCTGTCTCGAACCAGAAAATTGGTGCTCGGACCGCTGCGCGCCAGAACATCTTCGAGGAGTCCCAGATCACGCAACACCCTGGTGGCATTCGGCCAGAGCATCATGCCGGCGCCTGTTTCGCGCATCAGCCGCGATCTTTCATAGACGGTCGCATCGATCCCGGCCTGGCGAAGAGCAACTGCCGCTGCAGCTCCACCGATTCCTCCTCCGATGATGGCAATGCTTCTTACAGGTTGGCGGTAACTCATTAAATGAAGGCCTTACTCGGGTTTTTTGGAATTTCTTTTGAAGCGCTCGTCTGATGTCTTCTACATTGGGTAAGTTGCCATGCGGTTAAAGAGACAGGGTGAAAGGAAGCGCTGATGAGCGCTAGACGCGGCAGGATGCGTGCGCTCCGATCAATCGCTGGCTGCTCCGTTCAATCTTGCTAGTTTGTCTGGCCGAACCCATGCTTCTGTTTGCAGAGCCTGCAATAGGTCGGAGGTTCAGTGTTGTCTAACTGATGCCTGACAGCCTTCAGGGTTTTCAGAAACGCATACACCGATTTCAAGTCGTCGTCAGCCATCTTGCCATAGAAGTACCAAGGCATCGACGAGTGCAGCCGGCGCGTCCCCACTTTCCCGATGCGCATGGCCTGCACAAACGATGTCTCGTTATAGTAGCCAATCCCAGACGCAGCCGGCGTAATGTTTGCCGACACCACATCGCCCGTCGGCTCATGCATCGGGAAGCCGCCGGCGAAATCCATTCCAGACATCGGCTGACTCTTCTCTTGTGGCGTGTGGCAGTCAGCGCACGCTCCCATTTTTGCCAGATACGAGCCACGCGCAACGGGAGTGGATCGATCGGGCTCAGGCACCGCGGCATCGACGGGTTGCGGCATGCTCTGCATGAGAAAGTTCAGCGGAAAAGGCATTTTGGTTGTCGGCAACTGGTTACGCACCGGCGGAACCGTTCGCAAGTAAACAATTACTGAAGTCAGGTCCTCATCCGACATCTGTTGATAACTTGGATAAGGCATGATGGGAAACAACGTCCGGCCGTCGTGCCCGATGCCCTCACGAATGGCGCGAGCCAGCGTGTCGTCGCTCCAATTGCCGGTCCCGGTCTCTTTGTCCGGCGTAATGTTCGGCGCGATCAGCCAGGGCTTATCCTGATCAGACCAGATGTGTCCCGACCCTTCTTTTCCGGCCGATGGCGGCGCGCCGGGTCTTGACCAATCCTGATCGGTGTGACAACCAAAACATCCCATGACGCCATCGACCAGATACTTTCCGCGCACGAGTCTTTTGGGTGTGACTTCAAACTTACGATCAGTGAGCGCGCGCTTGCGGGCGCCAATAACGGGACGCCAGCCGATCGTGAGGGTGATGCCTGCGACTACCAGGGTGATGATTGCGAGAATTGTGATGCCTGTAACTTTTTTCCAGCGACGTGCCATGTCTATTGGGTTCCCGTCCGACTTGATAATTTGTCAGCGTTGACGTAGGAACTTTCCGATTTCAACGATTCCTGTTAAGAGGACTGAGACTTCTTATGATAGGTCGCCGACGGAAGTCAACCACCTTGGAGTTATCCGCCAGTCGTATTAGTCATCTCGGCGCAAAGCGCTAACAAGACGTGCGCATTGCCCAGCAAACCGTATCGGGTTCGAAAAGACTGATCCGAGTCAGTTATATAAAGCACGCTAATCGGAAGTTGGAGTCTTGACCCTTTTGTCTCTTCGTTGATACCGAAGTCTGTGATGTCTTTCCACAGAATGCGCTTTCCTCCGTCTTTCTCAGTTATGCCGTTGGCGTCAGCGGTAAATCCTGAATGCGCCTCCATGTAGTTTGAAAAGCCCTTGCCCAGGGGAATTTTGTCCGCTGCCGTCCACCCCTTGAACTCGACACTTGACTCATTCCGAATTGCAGCCTTAGCGCGGGGCAGCATTAACTTCAATGTTTCCTCTTGAATCTTTTGGGCGATCTCGGCGGCGTCGCTCAGGTTCTGGCCAAACTCGATCACCTCGCCATCTTTTTTGGTGATGCGACAAGCGGTCTCTTGCATGTAAGAATCAATCTCGTCCCAGGTAGTCGTGGATTCCCTGCCGCCGCGAAGGAAGCTCAGACCGTACTCGTAAAGGGTGAGATTCGCGCCGCGTCCGCGAAACGAGACGTAGATTCCGGCGAATACCGGTAAAAGGAAGAGGCATCCAATTATTGAGAGCCCCACCACGCCGCCCCATTCTTTGGATTGCGCTTCAGAAAACGCGCCGAAGAGAAAGATTGAAGCCATCAGAACGCAAACCAGCGTCACGACAATTAAGGTCCTTATGCTTGCTCGGGAACGCTTGTATTCCTTTATGAATCTACCAAGGCGCACCGTATTCGTGGTTTGATTTACAGTCATGGGTTGTTCACCTTAATCGAAAGACGCGCAGCCAGGTCGAAACCCGATAGGCTTACTTAAGAAACGAAATCCAGAATCGCGCGCGCCGCTCTGGTGGACGCTCCGGGATCACCGATCTTTTTAGCTACCTCTTTCAGTTCGGCGCGCATCAACGCGTTGCGATCCGGATTTAGCAGTGCCAACAATTCACGCGCGAGTGACTTGCCATTAAGTTTATCCTGGATGAGTTCCGTCGCCAGCCGGCGGCCGGCGATCAGATTTACGAGTCCGTAGTGTTCCGCCGTAATCAAGCTGCCCAGCGTGTGCCAGTTAAGTGCGGATTCTTTATAGACGACAACCAGCGGCGTGGCCAGCAACGCGGCTTCGAGGGTTGCGGTCCCGCTGGCGACGGCAGCGACATCGGCCGCCGCAAGTGCTTCGCGCGTTTCGTGATGAATAATGCGCAGAGAGTCTTTGAGCGACGATGCATAGTCGCCGGCCGCTAATATTTTTTGAGCTTCCTTTGGATCGCGATTGGCTGCGACCATGACGACAAACTGAACATCCTGGCGCTCGCTGGAAACCAGAGCCGCGGCGTCAAGCATTAGCGGCAGGATGCGCACCAATTCCTTATGACGGCTGCCCGGTAGTAAGGCGACAATCGGACGCGATTGATCGAGTTCGTTTCGACGACAGAATTCTTCGCGTCCGTAGCTCGCACGGACTTCGCCGGTGAGCGGATGGCCGACATACTCAACCTGTGTCACGCCGCGCGCTGCGTACCACTCTTTTTCAAACGGCAGAATCGAAAGCATCAGATCGACGTCGCGTTGCACGCTATGGACCCGGTAAGATCGCCAGGCCCATAGTTGCGGGCTGATGTAGTAAATGACCCGCACGCCGCGAACTTGTAGCCAGCGCGCGAGCCGCAAATTGAACTCGGGCCAGTCGACCAGAATTACCGCATCAGGTTTTCTTTCGATCACGGCCCGTTTCAGATCGTCAAACGCGCG